>OEIV010000004.1_pt1 | contig 185991 bp, 174 predicted proteins | sample 1539231 | NCBI WGS metagenome assembly OEIV01 (sample SAMN03794762, study PRJEB22550) | activated sludge metagenome | feature: wastewater treatment plant; material: activated sludge; isolation source: Wastewater treatment plant of a petroleum refinery complex | place: Argentina: Buenos Aires ...
ATCGACGCGACGCCCGGCGCGGGGGGGGGGGGGACCGGGGGGCGCACCGGGGGGAAGGTTGGGGGGATCGGGGGTCAGGCCGCGCCGCCCCCGACGACCGCCGCACCGACCGGTACCACCACCACGACAACACCGGCGCCGAAGAACCAGTGGGGCATCGACATCAACTCGTCCGACTTCGGCACCTTGTACCAGCTCGAACAGCAGGTCTCGTCGTCGGAGGCCGAGGTCACCAAGCCCGAGGACGATGTCGCCGACAAGCCTGTGGTGTTGCTCGGCAGGCCCGAGGAGAACGGCCAGCGCCAGAAGTACAAGCTCGGCCCCTCGTTGCTGACCGGCCGCGCGGTCGAGGACGCGTCGGCGGGACTGCTCCAGAACGGCGGCTGGGCCGTGAACCCGTCGTTCCGCGAGGGCAAGACCGGCATCGACCTGTTCAACGCCGCCGCTGCGAAGTGCAACAGTGGCGCCGCCGAATGCCCGGCGACCGCCCAGAGCGACGACGGCGGTTCGGTGGGAGCGCTCGCGATCGTGCTCGATGGCGAGGTCATCAGCGCCCCCGCGATCAATGAGGCCTCGTTCTCCCGCGACCAGATCCAGATCACGGGCAGCTTCGATCGGGAATCCGCCAACGACCTGGCCCTCGCGCTGCGATACGGCGCGCTGCCACTCGAACTCGAAACCCAGCAGGTGCAGCGCGTGTCGGCCACCCTCGGCACCGGAGCACTTCGTGCCGGGCTCATCGCCGGAGCGGTCGGCCTGGGTCTCGTGGTGCTCTACCTCCTGGCGTACTACCGCATCCTCGGTGCCATCACGGTCGCCTCGCTCGTGCTGTCGGGCGGGCTGATGTGGACGATCATCGCGATGTTCGGTGAGTGGCAGGGCCTGTCGCTCACCCTCGCCGGCATCGTCGGCATCATCGTGTCGGTCGGCGTGTCGCTCGACTCGTCGATCGTCTACTTCGAGAACCTGAAAGAGGACGTTCACAACGGACGAAGTCTTCGATCGGTTGCGGGCGCCTCCTTCAGCGGGGCCTTCGGCACGATTGCGAAGGCGAACACGTCGTCGCTGATCGGCGCCGTCGTGCTGTACCTGCTGTCGATCGGACCGGTGAAGGGCTTCGCGTTCTACCTCGCCATCAGCACGGTGCTCGACATGTTCATGGCGTACTTCTTCATCCGTCCCGCGACGGTCTTGGCTGCGAAGTCGAGCTTCGGTCGCAAGCCCGGGTGGTTCGGCATCCCGGTCGCTGTAGCTCCAGAGGGAGGCGATAGCTGATGGCCAGGGGTCCGCTCGCACGGTTGTATCGCAACGAGAACGACTACGACTTCCCCAAGAGCTGGAAGATCTTCGGCGCGATCTCGGCGGTGCTCGTCGTGGTCAGCATCGTGTCGCTGTTGACGCGTGGCTTCGAGCTCTCGATCGACTTCGAGGGAGGCAGCGTCTGGGAGGTACCCTCCGCGAAGCTCACCGTCGCCCAGGCGCGGGAGGTGCTGAAGGGGGCCGACAAGGACTCCGGCGCGAAGGTGCAGACCGTGACCGACGCGAACGGCAAGCGCATCGTGCGCATCCAGGCCGCCGAGTCGAGCCCGGCCGAGAGCCAGAAGATCGCCGCGGCGCTCGCCGAGAAGGCGGGCGTCAAGGACGATGACGTCGGCACCAACACCGTCGGCCCCTCGTGGGGCAGCACGATCACCGGCCAGGCAATTCGAGCGCTCGTCGTGTTCCTGATCGTGATCGCCGCGTACATCAGCTGGCAGCTCGAGTGGCGCATGGCCGTGAGCGCGATCATCGCGGTGATCCACGACGTGTTGTTGACCGTGGGCTTCTACTCGCTGTTCGGGTTCGAGGTGACGCCGGCCACGGTCATCTCGGTGCTGACGATCCTCGGCTTCTCGTTGTACGACACGGTGGTCGTGTACGACCGCGTGCGCGAGAACGCCGCCCGCTACGACCGCGCCGGCCATTACACCTACACGGCCATGATGCGGCGATCGCTCAACCAGGTGTTGATGCGGTCGTTCAACACGACCCTGGTCGCCATGATCCCGGTGGTCGCGATCCTCGTGGTCGGCGGCATCGTCGCTGGCCAGTCGGTGCTGATGGACTTCTCGCTCGCTCTGGTCGTCGGCATCTTCGCCGGCGCGTACTCCTCGCTCGAGGTGGCGGCGTCGGTGGTCGTGTGGCTCAAGGAGCGGGAGTCGAAATATGCCCGCATTCGCGAGCGTGCCCGCGAGCGTGGCACGGAGGCCGAGGCCGATCACATCCCGGTGCTGGGCGCCGCGTCCGGCCCCAAGGCGAGCGGCGCCGCCGCATCGGGAACGCCCGTTGCGTCGGGCGCGATCGTGTCGCCGGCGTCGCACTCGGTGTCCGACAAGGCGCTGCAGTATCAGCGCCCCACGCCGCCGCGCCCGCGCAAGCAGGGCAAACGGCGCTGACCGATCGCGCTGGTAGCCTCGGGTCGTGGACCTCGACGCACTCCGCCGGTGCATTCGCGATATCCCCGACTTTCCGGTCGAGGGCGTGACGTTCCGCGATATCACGCCCCTCCTCGCCGATCCGGCGGCGCTGGCAGCTTCGGTCGACCTGCTGTCCGAGCCGTTCCTCGGTTCGGTCGACGTGGTGGCCGGCGTGGAGGCCCGAGGCTTCATCTTCGCCGCTCCGGTGGCACATCGCCTCGGTGCAGGCTTCATCCCGATCCGCAAGCCGGGCAAGTTGCCGTGGTCGACCGTGTCGGCCGCCTACGAGCTCGAGTACGGCATCGACACGCTGGAGATCCACGAGGACGCCGTCGGCCCGGGCGATCGTGTGCTCCTGGTCGATGACGTGCTGGCGACCGGCGGAACCGCAGCGGCGGCCGCGTCGCTCATCGAGGGGGCGGGCGCGACACTGGTGGGGTGCAGTTTCCTCATCGAACTCGACGGCCTCGGGGGCCGATCACACCTCGGTGAGCGCTCGGTCCACGCACTTGTCCACTACTGAGGGGGCGGGATGTCCGCGGTGACCAGGGTCCTTCCGTGGCGTCGCCATCATCTGCCCGCGGCGGTCGAGGTCGAGGGCGTGCTCGAGTTCTATCGCCAGTTCCACCCGCGCGAATCGGGTGAGCGGATCATTCGTGCCTACGAGGTTGCGAAGCGGGTCCACACCGGCCAGACCCGCAAGTCCGGTGAGCCGTACGTGACCCACCCCCTCGCCGTCGCGGGCATCGCCGCGCGGTACGGCATGGACGAGGACACCGTGATCGCGGCGCTGCTCCACGACGCGGTCGAGGACACGGGCATGACGATCGAGGAGGTGACGGAGCAGTTCGGTGAGGCCGTTGCCGAACTCGTGGACGGCGTCACCAAACTCGAACGGATCCACTTCGACTCGAAGGCCGAGCAGCAGGCGGCGACGATGCGCAAGATGCTCGTCGCGATGGCCAAGGACATCCGCGTGCTGGTCATCAAGCTCGCCGACCGGGTGCACAACATGCGCACCATCGCCGCGATCCCGGCGGCAAAGCAGGAACGAACCGCGTACGAGACGATGGACATCTACGCACCGCTGGCGCATCGCCTCGGCATGGGGGAGCTGAAGCAGCAGCTCGAAGACCTGTGCTTCGCCGCGCTGCATCCCAAGCGGTACGCCGAGATCGACCACATGGTCGCGACCCGCACCCCCGAGCGAGAGCTCTACCTCGCGCAGGTCGAGGAGGACCTGCGCGCGCGCCTTGCCGAGGTGCACATCGCGGCCGAGGTGACCGGCCGACCGAAGCACCTGTGGAGCATCTACGAGAAGATGGTCGTGCGTGGCAAGGAGTTCGACGAGATCCACGATCTCGTGGGCATTCGCGTCATCGTCGAGTCGATCAAGGACTGCTACGCAGCGCTCGGCTCGATCCACGCCATGTGGACGCCCGTGCACGGGCGGTTCAAGGACTACGTCGCGATGCCGAAGTTCAACCTCTACCAGTCGCTCCACACGACGGTGGTCGGCCCGCAGGGCAAGCCGGTGGAAGTGCAGGTTCGCACCCGCGAGATGCACCAGCGGGCCGAGACGGGCGTGGCCGCGCACTTCAACTACAAGGAAGGCCTTCCCGCCGCGACCGACGACCTCACGTGGCTGAACCGCCTGGTCGACTGGCAACAGGAGATGTCGGACCCCGCCGAGTTCATGGCGAACCTGAAGACCGACCTCGAGCAGGACGAGGTGTTCGTCTTCACGCCGAAGGGCGACGTGTTGGCGCTGCCCGTGGGCGCGACGCCCGTCGACTTCGCCTACGCCGTGCACACCGAGGTGGGGCATCGATGCATCGGAGCTCGGGTGGGCGGTCGCCTCGTTCCGCTCGACACGCATCTGCAGTCGGGCGACGCGATCGAGATCTTCACATCGAAGGTGGAGTCGGCTGCACCCTCGCGCGACTGGCTCGACTTCGTGGTCTCCCGTTCGGCTCAGACCAAGATCAAGCAGTGGTTCAGCCGTGAGCGTCGCGAGGATGCGCTCGAAACGGGGCGCGAGGCGCTCCTGCGGGCCATGCGCCGTGAGTCGCTGCCGATCCAGCGTCTGGTGAACGATCCGGTGATGATGGAGGTCGCAGCCACCTTCAACATCGGCTCGGTCGATTCGATGCTCACCGCGATCGGGCAGAGCCACCTGAACGCCGACTCGGTCGCCGGCCGGCTGGCCAAGCTGGTGCGAGGAGCGACGCCCGAACGCGTCGAGGTGGTGCCGACGCCGACACGACGACACCGTCGGCGACGTCCCGACGGGCACATCGGCGTGCACGTCGAGGGATTCGACGACGTCATGGTGCGGATCGCCCGGTGCTGCACACCCGTGCCCGGCGACGAGATCATGGGGTTCGTGACGCGCGGCCGCGGCGTCTCGGTGCATCGGGCCGATTGCGCGAATGCCGAGTCGCTGCGTTCCGGGGCACGCGAGCGGCTCATCGACGTGCAGTGGGACGATGACTCCACCGGTTCGTTCGTCGCTCTGGTGGAGGTGAAGGCGCTCGACCGGACGCGCCTGCTGCAAAACATCACGGCGACGCTCAGCGACGACCAGGTGAACATCTTGGCGTGCAACACCATGACCGGCGGCGATCGGGTGTCGAAGATGCGCTTCGAGTTCGAGTTGGGCGACCCGTCGCACCTCGAGACGATCCTGCGCCACCTCCGCTCGATCGACTCGGTCTACGACGCCTACCGGGTCGTGCCGGGTCAGGGTGGGTAGACCGAAACCCTTGTGATTGCAGGCGATGGCGCGCTGATCGACCACCGGATTGGGCGTCGCGCGTCCCTCACATCCTCAGGGAAGCCGCGGCCTCCACGCCGACCTGCCGCCGAAGGTCCGACGCTGCATGTCGAAGAGCAACCTCTTTCTACCGGGAGAGCGGATCGAAGGATCGCTCGGGAGCGGCACTCACATCATCGTGCTCACCGATCGTCGAATCCTGGTGGTGAAGGTGGGATGGACGGCTGGATCAACGGGAGGCGGATGCAGCGCGTCGTTCGAGTACGGCGACGTCACGGGCCTCCAGGCCAACCTCGGAATGCTCATGGGCACGCTGTCGGTCCAGTCGCCGGGGTTCGGTGCGACCCAGACCGGCGACTACTGGAACTCGAAGAACAAGCAGAACTGGCAGGAGCTCCCGAACGTCATCCCGTGGTCCAAGACCGACCACTCGAAGTTCGCCGCCGACCTCGCTCATGCCCAGCGGAGGATTCACGACGCGAAGTCAGGCGATCGGGCGGCATCAGCCCCAAGCTCTGGCCTGACCGCGGAGTTGCAGCAGTTGGCGACGCTTCACCGGGACGGCAGCCTGACCGATGAGGAGTTCGAGGCAGCGAAGCGCCGCCTGCTCAACGGGTAGCGGCTCAGCAGCTCCCAGGCTCGCCGATCTTCACGACGTCCAAGACCGCCTCCGCTTCGGTCACCGGGGAACCAGGGGAGGGCTTCTGGGCGACGACGACCCAGTTGCTGTCCATGATCTGCATCCGTCCCTGGCCCGTAGCGTCGTTGCTGCGTGAGAAGAAGACCCCGGCCTCTTGGATGCGGTCCTGTGCTGCCTGGAGGTTCATGCACACCACGTCCGGCATGACAGCGGTGGGAGGGTCGGTGGCCGGTGGCGGGGCCGCGGTCGTCGGCGGAACTGTCGGTGGCGTGGTCTCGGGCGCTGGTTCAGTTGGCGCAGGTGAAGGTGAGGCTGTCGGTGCGGGCAACACGGTTGACGTGGTGGCGACCGTCGTGTCTGACGTGGCGACCTCGTCCTTCTTGTCGTCCATCGCGGCGCCGATGGCACCAAGCACCAGGAGGGCCAGGACCACGCCGCCGACGATCTTGAAGGTGGATCGCTTCGGCTTACCGGGCGGCGCTGAGGAGGGACCCGGCGCCCAGGTGTACGGCGGAGGAGCCGTCGGAGCGGTGCCGCTTGCGGGAGGAGGTGGCGGTGGGGTGGTCGGCCGAGACTCCGGGGGGTACCACTTGCCGTCCGAGGCAATCCACCATCCATCGCCGCCGCTGGAATCCGACATCGGCCCCTCCTTCGCCACTCGCTGATCGGTTGCGTTCTGGACGCTATCCCAGTTTGGGATAGGGCCCGGCGTGGCCTTCTCCTTCGGTGGTGCGCAAGGCGATCGGTTCCTCCGAGCATCGTCACCTCTGTGCCGTGCTGCGCGAGGCCCGGATCGCCGCGGGACTCAGTCAGGCCGAGGTCGCGGAGGCGTTGAGTGTGCCGCAGTCCTTCGTGTCGAAATACGAGCGCGGGCAACGTCGACTCGACCTCTTCGAACTCGGCAGGTGGCGGAGGCGCTGAGAGTCGATCTCGTGGAGGTCGTGACCGCCTACGTCAACCGTGTGCGGTCGTAGGGCCCGCAGCGTTCACAAGTCGAGTTCCGTGTTCACCGCACAGCGCATCCTCGCTGATAGACGACGCCTACCGGGTCGTGCCGGGAGCAGGCAACTGACGGCCGTGTCGACACGCCGACATTGACGCATCGGTCCGATCGGTAGCCTGACGGCCCGTGAGTTCGCCTTCCTTCCAGTCGCTGCGCGGCATGCCCGACGTCCTGCCCCCCGAATCGGACCGGTGGCTGACCATCGCCGACCGGTTTCGCCACGCGGCCTGGCGATTCGGTTACCACTCGGTCCGCACCCCGATTCTCGAAGAGCTCGCGGTGTTCGCCCGCGCCGGTGAGGGTACCGACGTGGTGGCGAAGGAGATGTACGAGTTCGTCGACCGCGACGGGACCACCGTCGCTCTGCGCCCGGAGTCGACCGCCGGAGTGGCGCGGGCGTTCGTGCAGCACCGACCGCTGGTGCCGTGGAAGGTCTGGTACTTCTCGGAGCACTTCCGTCACGAACGGCCTCAGGCCGGCCGGCTGCGCCAGCACCACCAGTTCGGTGCAGAGTGCTTCGGGTCGGGTGATCCCGACGTCGACACCGAGCTGATCGTGTTGCTGTGGGACTTCCTGGACGGACTCGGGCTGTCGCGCAAGCACCTCGAGCTCAACTCGATCGGCGACCCTGCGTCTCGCTTGGCCTATACCGAGACGTTGCGGACGTTCTTGCGGGATCGCCTCGATGCCCTTGACCCGGAAGACCGGGCCAAGGTCGAGTCGCACCCGATGCGGGTGCTCGACTCAAAACGTGCGGCCTCGCGGGCTGCGACCGAGGGCGCTCCGACGCCGATCGATTCGCTGACCGACGAGGCGGGCGCGCACTTCGAGCGAGTCACGGCCGGTCTCGCTGCGGCCGGTATCCCGGTGACGATTCAGCCGCGACTCGTGCGCGGGCTCGACTACTACACCCACACCGTGTTCGAGGTGGTCAGCGACGCGATCGACGCGGCGCAGTCGACGGTGGGCGGGGGAGGCCGCTACGACGGGCTGGTCGAGTCGCTCGGCGGGCCGCCGACGCCGGCCGTCGGGTTCGGGTCGGGGATCGAACGGATCCTGCTCGCGCTCGAGGCTGAGGAACGACTCGACCGTCTGGGCTCACATCTCGCCGATCTGCGCGCGTTCGTGGTGACGTTCGGCGGCGACGGGTCCGATGCCCGCGACCTCTGCACGCGGCTGAGGCGCGAGGGCCACAGCGTGGAGCGGAGCTTCGACGGGCGATCGGGCCGCGCCCAGATGAAGCAGGCCGACCGCTCGGGCGCCCGGTTCGCCCTCGTGATCGGCGACGACGAGCGCGCGGCGGGCACCGTGACGATGCGTGACCTGCGCGGCGACGCTCCGCAGGAGGCAGTGTCGATCGACCGCCTCTCCGAGGTGCTCTGGGAGCGCTTGGCGCCGGACCGGGGCTGATCGCGCGCCAGGTGATGCTTCCACCCGAGGGAACCCGGTGCTACGGTCCTCGTATGGCGGAAAACAACAGGAGCGGTGCGTTCGCGCGCCGCGTCGTGGCAGGCCTTGCGCTGCTTGCGCTTGGCGCAACCGGGTGTTCGGGCGAGGCGGATGCCGCGGGCAGAAAGCCCCCGGGCACCGTGCCGCATCGTGCGGTCGAGCGGGATGGCTCCCTCAAGCCGGCCGGCAAGACCGTGCTCGGCAAGAAGGGCCGGACCTACAACGGCGGACCGATCAACCTCGACGAAACGGCGTTGCTGTCGTGTGCGAAGGCACAGATCGCACTCGTTGAGCTGAAGGAGGGGAGCCCGACGATCGCTGCGGAGCAACTCGACCTGGCGGCGGCCCGGGCCAAGGAGAGCTCGGTCAAGGCGATCGCATCGCAGGCGGACGCGCTCGCGAAAGCCGCCGGATCACCGGCCGCCGACGCGACCACGACGGTCGACTCGTTCGTCAAGCTCTGTGCGTCGAAGGGGTTCGAGGCCTGACGAAACGCCCGCTCGGGCGACCGTGCCCGGGCCGGTAGGGTTACGGGCCCCGCGCCCCTACACCCCCTGAGGAACACGTGAGCGACTCGACGGCCGACCACTCGACACACCTGCGCACGCACATGTGCGGTGAGCTTCGCTCCGCGAACGTGGGTGAACGCGTCTCGGTCTGCGGCTGGGTTGCTGCGCGCCGCGAGCACAGCCAACACCTCTCGTTCGTCGACCTGCGCGACCACACCGGTCGTGTGCAGTGCGTTGTCGACGGCTCGGTCGACGTGCGCAGCGAATACGTCCTCCGCGTGACGGGCGAGGTCCGTGCCCGCGAGGACGCGACGATCAACCCGAACCTGGCCACCGGCGAGATCGAGCTGAAGGACTGCTCGGTCGAGGTGTTGTCGGTGGCCGAGCCGCCGCCGTTCCCGCTGGATGACCGCACCGAGACCGACGAGACCATCCGGCTGCGACATCGGTACCTCGACCTGCGACGCGACGCGATGCAGCGCAACCTCCGAACCCGCGCGACCGTGAACCATGCGGTTCGCACGGCGATGACCGGGCAGGGTTTCGTGGAGATCGAGACGCCGATGCTCATCGCCTCGACGCCGGAGGGCGCACGCGACTTCGTCGTGCCGAGCCGACTCAAGCCCGGCAGCTTCTACGCGCTCCCGCAGTCGCCCCAGCTGTTCAAGCAGCTCTGCATGGTCGGTGGGATCGACCGGTACTACCAGATCGCCCGTTGCCTGCGCGATGAGGACCTTCGCGCCGATCGGCAGTTCGAGTTCATGCAGCTCGACGCCGAGATGAGCTTCGCCTCGCAGGACGATGTGCTCAGTGCCATCACCACCACCATTCGGGCGGTCGTGGCGGCGGTCACCGGTGAGCAGATCGGGGAGATCCCCACCATGACGTGGCTGGAGGCGGCGGAGCGCTTCGGCAGCGACAAGCCGGACGTTCGCTTCGGGCTCGAACTCGTCGAGCTGACCGAGGTGTTCTCGTCCACGGAGTTCAACGCGTTCAAGGCGCCGTGCGTGAAGGGCATTCGCGTTCCCGGCGGTGCCGAGTTCACACGCTCACGACTCGACGATCTGACCGATCGAGCCAAGCGATGGGGCGCCAAGGGCCTCGTGTGGATGCGCGTGCGCGGCGAAGCGGGCGCCGTCGAGTTGGAGTCGCCCGTCGCCAAGTTCCTGAGCGCCGAGGAACTGGCGTCGCTCGCATCGACGCTCGAGGCCGAGTCGGGCGACCTGCTCTTGATCGTGGCCGATGAGCGGCCGCGCGTACGCCACGTGCTCGGGCTGCTTCGCCTGGAGATCGGCCGGCCGCCGGTCAACGAGGGAGGACTGCAGTTCCTCTGGGTCGTGGACTTCCCCCTCTTCGAGGCGATCGACGAGGCGACGGGCAAGCCCGTGAGCGCACACCATCCGTTCACGATGCCCCACGCCGACGACCTCGAACTGCTCGATGGCGTGGTCGCCGGCGGCGACCCCACCGCGCTGCTGTCGGTGCGGTCGCAGGCGTATGACCTGGTGCTCAACGGATGGGAATTGGGCTCGGGCTCGGTCCGAATCCACCGCGGCGACATCCAATCGAAGATCTTCGGGCTGCTCGGCATCGGCGCCGCGGAGGCGCAGTCGAAGTTCGGATTCCTGCTCGATGCCTTCCGGTTCGGCGCGCCGCCGCACGCCGGATTCGCGTTCGGCATCGATCGCCTGGTAGCGCTTCTCGTGGGCGAGGAGAACATCCGCGAGGTCATCGCGTTCCCGAAGACCCAGTCGGGTTCCGACCCGCTCACGCAGGCGCCTACCGATATCGATCCGGCGCAGCTCGCGGAACTCGGGCTCCGCCTGCTTCCCCGCTCCGCGGACTGACCGGCGCCGCGGCGCCGACTCAGCCGAACAGGGCCTGCCCGACGTGGCGGTCGCCGGCGGCGACCCCCGGCGGGATGGCCCAGATGCCCGACCCGGTGTGTTGCAGGTACTCCGAGAGCGCGTCGTCCTTCGCGAGCCGGGTCTGCATCGGCACGTAGTGCGTTCTCGGATCGCGCATGTACGCAAGGAAGAACAGACCGGCGTCGAGCCGACCGAGCCCGGTGCTGCCGTCGGCGAAGTTGTAGCCCCGGCGCAACAGCTCCACTCCGCCGTTCTCCTCCGGGTGAGCGAGGCGCACGTGCGAGGCCGCGGGCACGAGCGGTCCGTCCTTCCCAGTGGCGGCGAGGTCGACCTCGGTCATTTCCTCGCCGCCCGACAGCGGTGCACCGGTTCCCTTGGTGCGCCCGATGATCGCCTCTTGTTCGCGCATCGACGTGCGGTCCCAGGTTTCGATGTGCATGTTGATGCGTCGCGCGACGAGGTACGAGCCGCGTGCCAGCCAGCCGCCGCCGGTGTCGCCCGGATCGACCCAGACGTGCTTCGCGAGGAGCGCTCGGTTCTCGGCCTTCAGGTTCGCGGTGCCGTCCTTGAAGCCGAAGAGATTTCGCGGCGTCTGCTGCGCCGTCGTGGTCGACGACGTGCGGCCGAATCCGAGCTGCGACCACCGCACCGAGGTGGTGCCGAAGCCGATGCGGGCGAGGTTGCGCACGGCGTGTACCGCGATCTGTGGATCGTCGGCGCAGGCCTGGATGCACAGGTCGCCTCCGACGCGAGCGCTGTCGAGGTTGTCGCCGGGGAAGTGCGGGAGGTCGATCAGCGCTGCCGGTCGGCGCTTCGCCAACCCGAACCGGTCGCCTTCGGAGGGATGGTCGAACAACGACGGTCCGAACCCGAACGTGATGGTCAGGCCCGATGGTGGGAGGCCGAGGGCCTCGCCCGTGTCGTCCGGCGGTGCGTCATAGGGGCCGCCGAGTGCGCCGAATTCGCCGGCGTCCTCGCCCCGGGTCATGCGCTCCGCTGCGAGCGTCCACGCGGTGAGGAGCTCGACAAGCTCAGCGCGCGACGTCGATGTCACGTCCAGCGCGGCGAAGTGCAGGCGGTCCTGCGCCGGTGTGACAATGCCGGCCTGGTGCGGTCCGCGAAAGGGGATCGCCCGGGAGGCGCCGGCGAGTGCCGTGGCATCGCGGTCGTCGCATCCCGACAGCGTCGCCGCCCCGAGCGCAGCGGCTCCTCCTGCGGCGCCTCCGAGGAGGCGGCGGCGCGAGATCTTGCCCGGGGAGCTCGGTCGGCGCGTCACAGGACGACCGCCGAGGTGAGCTTCGACAGGGGTTCGCCGAGCGAATCGACGGCGTCAGCGAGCGCCTTCACCTGGTCCGCTGTCAGCTCGGTGTAGAGGGCAAAGCCGTCGCCGCGCCTGTACGGATCGAGCGCTGCCTGGGCGGCATCGAACTGCGCATCCAGCTCGGACGCGAGATCCGAGTCCTTCACCATCAGAATCGGTCGCAGCGACTGGTATGCGAGGCGGGCGCCGTCGATGTTCGCCTGGAAGTCCCACAGGTCGGTGTGCGACCAGGCCTCCTCCTCGCCGGTCACCTTGCCGGTGGCGACCTCGTCGAGCAGTTCCTTGGCCCCGTTTCCGAGTTGGTCGACGGTGAACTCGACCTCGCCGATCCGCTCGACAAGGTCGCGGGTGTCGGCCACGAGTTGATCGGCAAGCGGAGCCCGTTCGGCTGCGGCGGTAGGCGTGAACCCGGCGGGCGGCCACAAGTCCTTCTCCAGACGGTGCCAGCCGGTCCATTCCTGGCCGTCCTCGAGGTCGGCCTCCCGCAGATCGAGGCGAGGGTCGAGGTCACCGAAGGACTCGGCGACCGGCTCGATGCTCTCCCAGGCGACCCGCGTGGGGGCGTAGAGGCGACGTGCCTCGTCGTCGTTGCCGGCCTTCACGGCGTCGGCGAAGGCGATGGTGCCCGTGAGCAGGAGGTCGGCCTGTTGGGCGACATAGCCGCGGTACTGCTCGGTCGCGGCGGTCTCGAGCTGGGCGAGGTCGGCGTCGGTCGCGGTGGCATCGTCGCCCTCGGTCACCGTGAAGGTTCCGCGAATCCCGTCGCCGGTCATACCGGGCTTGCAGGCCGTGACGTACTCGCCGGGTCGGGCGCGAAGCACGAGGTCGCGGGTGAGGCCGGGTCCGATGTTCTCGACCTCGCCCGCGATCGCCACGCCGTCCTCGTTCAGCAGGTAGAACTCGGTGACCTGGCCGCCGCCGTTGTGGACCCGAAACACCAGGTTGCCGCTGGCCGCGTCCGCCGCGGAGAGCGCGCACTCCGTGTCGGTGCTCTCGACCGTGACGACGTCTGCTGACGAGGCGGTCTTCGAGCCCGCCGCGGCGTCATCGCCAGCCGAGTTGTCGGTGCACGCCGCGAGCATGGCGGCTGCGGCAAGTGCCGCGATGGGGGTCGCTACGGCGCGACTGCGGATGAGGTGCATGGCTGCTCCTGATGTGGGGGGTTCTCGGGTGTCGACGGAGTGGTCGCAAGGGGCCCGGGCGTTCGGGTGCGCCGCCAGAACAGCGCGCCGGTCGCGACGATGTACAGGGTCCAGCCGCCGGCCTGCAGCCACGTGGTGGCCGGCGTGAAGTTGACGGTTCCCTTCAGCAGCGTGGCGTACCAACTGCTCGGTGGGATCTGCGCGGACACGTCGAAAGCGAGGGCGTCGAGTCCGGGGAGGATTGCCGCCTCCTGCAGGTCGTGGATGCCGTACGACGCCACCCCTGCTGCGACCACGATCAGGAACCAGCCGCTCCAGAGGAAGAACGTGCGGAGGTTCAGGCGGAGCGTGCCCCGGTAGAGACCGATTCCGACGGCGATGGCGACGAGCAGCCCGAGCGTCGCACCGACGATCGGCTGGGCGGTCTCGCCGGCGGCCTTCGTTGCGGCCCACAGAAACAGTGCTGTCTCCAACCCTTCGCGGCCAACGGCGACCAGTGCCAGCAGCATCAGGCCGGTGCCGGCCGAGGCGGCAGCGTCGACCTTCGCCTCGAGCTCGCCGCGTAGGTCGCGCGCCTGGCGGGCCATCCACAGCACCATCGCGGTGACGAAGCCGACCGCCACGAGTGAGAGCCCGCCGCCGATCGCCTCCTGCGCCTCGAACGTGAGTCCTCTGGGTCCAAAGGTCAGTGCGGCCCCGGCTCCGATCGACACGACGACGGCCAGCCCGACGCCCATCCACACTCTCGGGAGCAGGTGCGAGCGGCCCGACCGGTGCAGGTACGCGACGAGAATGCCGACCACGAGCGCTGCTTCCAGGCCTTCGCGCAGCCCGATCAGGAAGTTCGAGAACATCAGCAGGCGTCCGTCAGCTTCACGGCGGGTCGACTTGTAAAGGTGTCCTTACATGTCATGCCATATTGCTAGCAGAGGTTAACCATGCCTAACAACCCGGAGTTCGAGCGGGCCGAGCAGCCGGATGGACCGAGCAGCCGGATGGACCGAGACCGACGGTCATGGCCAGAACTGGGCCGATCCACCGACTCTGAAGGTCAGTAGATCGGCCCAGTTCGGATTGCGGTGTTCGTCTCGTCGGCGTCCTCAGGTGAGGGTCATGACCACTGCCGTGGTCGCACGCTCGCCCGAAACTTCGAACGGGCCGGCATCAGCCGCTGGGCGAAGAGCCGTGACCTCGGCATGGACGACGACGCTCGCCGAGGTCGTTGCGTCGCTCACGATCGCGGCCGGGCCGTGCCAATCGGACGAAAGCCCGAGGCGCGTGAACTCGTCGCGGAATGCCGCAATGACCTGCTCGACCGGGCGGTCGGCGATGAAGACGGCTCGCTCGCCGGTGACCTCGCCCCGGACCTCGACGCCCTCCGGCAACCGCAGCCCAACGAACAGCGAATGCAGATCGTGGGTGGAGGAGTGGCCGTCGGCAGGGGCGACTGTCGGGGCGTCCGCCTGGGTCGTCGGCGCGACGACCGCCGCTGCGGGACTCGGCGGGGGAGGCGGGAGCACCGACGCGCCAATCATCACGGGCTCCGGTGCGGGCGCGCCGGCTTCGCGAAAGAGCGCCGCGACCGGGCTGTCCTCGCCGCGCTCCTCTCGCTCCATGCGTTCGGCCTCGATGCGCCGCATCACGTCGTGGCGCTGCGAGGAGGTGTTCCGGCGGACGAGCCAGAGGCCGACGGTCGCGGCTGCCACGACCAGAAGGAGGGCGTACTGCTGCATCCAGGCCACGGTATCGGCGGACGGTGCCGATTCCACGCTGGTGGCGCCGGCTGCTCGGAGGGCTCGCCCTATGCTGACGGTGTGTCGGCGGCGGATCTGGTGCTCGTGCTGGTCAGCGTGGTGATGCTGGTCGTCGTGGCGGCTCTTGCGGTGACCGTGGTGCAGCTGCGGCACGTGTTGGGCGACCTGCGCGACGCAACAGCGTCGTTCACCGCTCACGTCGCTCCGGTCATTGCCGAGCTCACCGACGCGGCGCACGGAGCGGCCGACCAGGTGGAGCGCCTCGACGACCTGATCGGCGTCGCCGGTGCGGTCACCTCGACCGTCGATTCGGCGACCGCGGCCACCGTGCGGGTGCTGTCGAGCCCGGTCATCCGCACGGCGGCAATCGCACGAGGAACCCGCCGGGCGGCCCGGCGGCTGCGAGCAGGAGACGAGGACTGAATGTTCAAACGGGTGATCTGGATGGGGGTCGGCGCTGCGGCCGGCTCGGCGAGCACGGTGTGGGCGCAGCGCAAGGTCAAGGCGCAGGTCGATCGGATGGCTGCGAAGGCGACACCGGGTCACGCCATCGAGGTCGCCCGGTCGAAGGCCACCGACGCCCGCCGCGTGGTGAGTTCGGCCATCGCGGATGGTCGCGATGCCCGCCGTGATGCCGAGGTCGAGCTGCGCGGGCGGGTCGAGGACCGGTTCGGTCGCCCCGCCAAGAGCCGGCCGCCGTCATCTGGCCGCTGAACCGGGGCCGATCGCTTCGGAGCCTCGGGCGGCGAGCACGACGAACTGCGGGTCGAGCGACGCTCGGTCGAGCAACTGCGGGTCGACCGAGCCTGCACCGGTAGGCTTTGCGCGCCATGCACGCGTTCGAACTCCGCCGAGCCTTCCTCGACTTCTTCACCGCGCGCGGTCATACCGCGGTGCCGTCCGCAGGGCTGATCCCGCACCACCCGTCCGCCCCGATGTTCACGAACTCCGGGATGATGCCGTTCGTCCCCTATTTCCTCGGCGAGGAGCGCGTGCCCTTCGATCCGCCCCGGGCGGTGTCGATCCAGAAGTGCGTGCGCGCCGGAGGCAAGCACAACGATCTCGACGCGATCGGACGTAGCCCGCGCCACCTCTCGTTCTTCGAGATGCTGGGCAACTTCAGCTTCGGCGACTACTTCAAGGCGGAAGCGATCCCGTGGGCGTGGGAGTTCGTGACCGACACCCTCGGCATCGACGGCGACCGCCTGTGGATCACGTGCCACACGACCGACGACGAGGCCGAGGATATCTGGGCCGACGCGGTCGGCGTGCCCCGAGCTCGCATCCAGCGACTCGACAAGGACAACTTCTGGGAGATGGGCGAGATCGGTCCGTGCGGCCCCTCGTCGGAGATCTTCTTCGATTTCGGGCCCGACCTCGGGCCCGACGGGGGTCCGGCCAATCCCGAGGCCGAGCACCGGTTCGTCGAAATCTGGAACCTCGTCTTCACGCAGTACTTCCGCAATCACGACGGCTCGCTGAGCGATCTGCCCGCGGTGAACGTGGACACGGGCGCCGGCATGGAGCGCATCCTCGCGGTCCTCGCCGGCTCCCACTCGCTGTACTCGGCCGACGTGCTGTCCGAGCTGGTCGACACGGCGCAGCGCACGACCGGCCATCGGCTCGGCGAGAGCGAGCTCCACGACGTGGCGCTGCGCCTGATCGCCGACCACACGCGCACGGCGACGTTTCTGATCGCCGACGGGGTGATTCCCTCGAACGAGGACCGCGGATACGTCTTGCGGCGCATCATGCGGCGCGCCGTTCGTTTCGCGTACCTGATGGGCGTCGAGACGCTCGTGCTGCCGGCGATGGCCGAGCGTTGCATCGAGGTGATGGTCGACGGCTACCCCGACCTGCGTGGCGCGCACGATCAGGTGCTCGCCGCGGTGACTCGGGAGGAGACGAAGTTCCGCGAGACCCTCCGCACCGGTTCGACGCTGCTGGACAACGCCCTCGACGGTCTGCCCGCCGGCGGCACGCTTTCGGGCGCGGTCGCGTTCAAGCTGCACGACACGTACGGGTTCCCGCTCGACGTGACCCGCGAGGTGGCCGAGCTTCGAGGATTCGGCATCGACGAGCCCGGGTTCGACGACGCGATGGCGAACCAGAAGGCGATGGCCTCCGCGGCCCAGAAATCGCGTCACGTTGCCACCGGCGACGACGCCGATCGCTACCAGCAGTTGGTGGCCGAGCACGGGGCAACGACGTTCGTGGGTCGCGAGGTCAACGAGTCCTCGGCGACGGTTCTCGGAGTGGTCGGCGACACGATCGTGCTCGACGTGACGCCGTTCTACGCGGAGTCCGGTGGTCAGGTCGGCGACACCGGGACGATCGCCTGGCCTGGCGGGTCGGTCGAAGTGGTCGACACGATGACGGCACTTCCGGGGCTGGTGGCGCATCGCGTGCGGTCCGGCTCGGCCACGCCCGCACCGGGAACGGCCGTCGTGGCCTCGATCGATGCGGACCGCCGCAACGCGATCCGGCGGCACCATACGGCGACCCACCTGCTCCACTGGGCCCTGCGCTCGGTGTTGGGTGATCACGTGAACCAGCAGGGTTCCTGGGTCGGCCCGGATCGCCTGCGGTTCGACTTCGCGCATTTCGCGGCGCTGAGCCCCGACGAGATCCGCGCCGTGGAAGACCTCGCGAACCGAGAGATCCTGGGCAACGCCGTGGTCGATCACTACGAGACATCCAAGGACGAGGCGCTCGCGAAGGGCGCCATGGCGTTCTTCGGCGACAAGTACGGCGATGTCGTGCGAGTGCTCGAAGCCGGGCCGTCGATCGAGCTGTGCGGCGGAACCCACGTGCGCTCGCTCGGCGACATCGGACCGGTCAAGGTCGTTTCGGAGACCTCGATCGGCTCGAACATCCGCCGGCTCGAGGCCGTTGCGGGCACGGGCCCGATCGACCTCCTGCGCTCCGCCGAGTCAACGCTCGGCGCTGCGGCCGACGCCGTCGGCGTCCCGGTGGCCGACCTGCTCGATGGCCTCCGCAAGCGATCGGACGATCTTCGGTCGCTGCGCGACGAGGTCCGGGCGCTGCGCCGTCAGCTCGCATCAGCGGCGGCGGGCGATCTGGTGAGCGACGCTATCGACGGCGTGCTCGTCGCCCGCGTCGAGGCCGACAACCGCGACGAGGTTCGCGACCTTGCGGTGTCGCTGCGCGATCGTCCGGGGATGCGCGCTGTGGTGCTGATGGCCTCGCCGGGCGGCAAGGGCGTGGCGGTCGTGGCGGCAGTCACCGCTGCGAGCGGCCTGAACGCCGGGGAGCTGATCGCCGAGGCGCTCCCGCTGGTGGGTGGCGGCGGAGGCAAGGGCGCCGAGATCGCGACGGCGGGCGGGCGCAACGCCGGTGGCATCGACGCCGCGCTCGACCTGGTGCGCTCGCGGTTCGCCGCATCCTGATCCGCGATGCGCACGATCGGAATCGACGTCGGCACCCGCCGTATCGGGGTCGCGTTGTCGAACTCGGCCGGCACGCTCGCGACGCCGTACGACGTGGTCGATGCGCGCGACCGCGGCGCGGCGCTCCGGCGGATCGCGGCGCTTGCGGCCGAGGCCGAGGCCGAGGCCGTGGTGGTCGGCCTTCCGATGCATCTCGACGGGCGTCTCGGCGCCGCGGCGAAGGCCGCTCTGAAGTTCGCCCGCCAGGTGGGGGACACCACCGGCCTCCCTGTCGAGACCTACGATGAGCGTCTGACCACCGTGACTGCGGAGCGGTCGCTCAAAGAGCTCAACCTCGATGCCCCCGCCCGCCGCAAGGTGGTCGACAAAGTGGCTGCGGCCGTGATGCTGCAGGCCTGGCTCGACCACCGAAGCGCCGAACCCGACGAGACGACGTGACCGACGACGAGTACTACGAAGACGACGACGATTGGGTCACGCTGCCTCCGGTGTCGAGCTCGGCCCGAAAGCTGGTGGTCACGTTCGTGGCGCTGTTGGCGCTGTTCGGCATCCTCGGAGCGACCGTCCTGGTCTGGACGGCGCGCCAGATCAACCCCGCGGACGGTCAGGGCCAGAACGTGGGCGAGGTCGTCGTGCCGAGCGGAGCGACCTTCGACGACGTGGCGGCGCTGCTCGAGAAGCGGGGCATCATCGGCAGCGCATCGGTGTTCGGCCTCTACTCCCGCTTCCAGAACGTCGGCCCGGTGAAGGCCGGCAAGTACGTGGACTTCAAGAAGAACTCGTCGATGGCGCAGGCCGCCGACGTGTTGAATGCCGGTCCGGTCGCCCCGGAGTCGATCGTGGTCACGATCATCCCCGGGATGTGGCTGGCGGACGCGCTCGCGGCGATCAACAAGGCCTTCCCGGCCTTCTCGGTCGAGACCCTGCGCCAGACGCTCGACAGCGGCCAGGTTCACTCGAAGTACCGCCCGGCCACCGCCACGTCGTGGGAAGGGCTGCTGCCGGCGGATACCTACCGGTTCGAGGATGACGCGACGCCGCAATCGGTGCTGCAAACCCTGGTGGACGCCTTTGACGAGTCGCTCGACGAGTTGGGCTACGACAAGGCCGACACCGTGACCGGCCGTTCTGCCTATGAGCTGGTGACGATTGCGTCGATGATCGAGCGTGAGACGGGCACACCCGCGGACGAACGGCCCAAGATCGCGCGGGTCATCTTCAACCGGCTCGAGCAGAACATCGCGCTCGGCATCGACGCGACGCTGCTCTACGGATTGGGTCGCAAGGGCGCTTCGCAGCCGCTCACCAAGTCGGAGCTCGAGACCGACGGCCCGTACAACTCGCGCACACGCAAGGGCCTGCCGCCCACGCCGATCGCGATCCCGTCGCAGAAGTCCCTCGCGGCGGCGATTTCCCCAGCGGAGGGCGACTGGCTCTATTACGTGCTGGTGAAGAACGATCCGCCGGAGCACCTGTTCACCGCCTCCTACAAGGAGTTTCAGGACGCCAAGGCGGCGTGTCGCAGCGACGGGTTGTGCTGACGGCGGTGCCCGTTCCCTCCGCGACGACTCGGATCGCCGCCGTGATCGGCGATCCGATCGCGCACTCCCTCTCGCCGCGGATCCACAACGCGGGATTCGCCGCGGCCGGGCTCGACTGGGCGTACGTGGCCTTTCGGGTGCCGGCAGGCCGTGGGGCCGAGGCGGTCGCGGCCATGCGTACGCTCGGCATCGCGGGCATGTCGGTGACGATGCCCCACAAGGAGGCGGTTGCCGCGGCGTGTGATCGCCTGACGCCGATCGCCGCCGCGCTCGGCGCGGTGAACTGCATCGCGCTCGAGGGCGACGAAGTCGTGGGCGACAACACCGACGGCGGCGGCTGTTGCTGGGCGCTCGATCAGGCGGGCGCAAACCTCGATGGGGCGCCCGTGGTGGTGCTCGGCGCCGGCGGCGCGGCTCGATCGGTCGTCGCCGCGCTCGGCGCTCGCGGCGCCGAGGTCACCGTGGTCGCTCGTCGGCCCGATGCCGCTCGCCGAGCCGCAGCCCTGTCGCCGAGCGGGCGTGTGGGCACGCCCGCTGCGGTACGGGGCGCTGCGGTGGTGATCAACGCCACCCCAGTGGGGATGGCGCAGCACCCGGGCATGCCGTGCGACCCGCAGCGCCTGCACAGCGGGCAGTTGGTGATGGACCTCATCTACCACCCGGAGCGCACCCCCTGGCTCGACGCGGCGGCGACACGTGGCGCGCTGACGCTGAACGGCGTCGGGATGCTCCTGGGTCAGGCCTTGGCACAGTTCGAGCGGTGGACCGGCGTCGGCGCGCCGGTCGACGCGATGGCTGCGGCGCTCGATCAGCACCTTGGGTGGTTGCCGGGCTGACTCGACGGATCGGTTCTGAGGCCGGTCGCGCCGAATCGCTCAAGTTCGTCGGAGACGTGTCGTTAGGAACCTGCAGCGATTGTGCGTTCGTCGACGGTGCAGGAGATCGACATGTTGCCTTTGACCCAGGCGTTGGATGCCAGCTTCGACCGGGGAGACCCGTGGATTCGTGCCGCAATCGGCGCGCTCGGCGACCTGGTCGGACCGACCACGCTGGTTCACGCGGTGTCGCGGGGCTGGGTGGGATTGCCGAGCGGCGAGCGCGCCGACGTGCTGTTCCTGCTGCTGTCGGACCGCCTGGCCTTGACCGGCTCCGATGGCGACACCGCGCAGGCACACTGGATTCCGCTCGGTACCGTGCGGTTCCTCGACCTCGCAGACACGCAGCATCCACCGCTCACGACGGTCGAGATGGTTCTCGACGGTGATCAGCTCGTGATCGCTGCGTGGAGCCGGGAGTTCTGCGACGACCTCGTCGCCGTGCTCGGGTTCCTCGCTGCCGCCGAGCGCACCCACGACGCGATGGCTCCGGAGCTGACCGACCCAACGCTGATCGATCGCGACCCCGGAGCGCTCGACCTGCTCCCCCCGGCAGCGTTCGAAGAGCCCGCGCTGACCGACCCGGCCGTCGACGTGCCAGCGTTCGCCGGGCCAGCGTTCGACGGCCCGGCGTTGATCGACCAGCCGTTCGACGAGGACGAGTTCGACGAGGCCGCATTCGACGAGCCGTTCCTGAGCACTCACATCGAGGTCGAGCTCACGGACGACGCTGGGGTCGACGCCCAGGCGTTCGGGGCGTTCGTCGTCGGTACGAGCATGGGCGACACGGAGGTGCCTGAGGGCTTCGACCGGTCGGTCGACGATCGCCCTGCCGCGCCCATGACGCCCCCGATGGCGGAGATCGGCGACGAATCGCCGTCGAGCCTGCCGTCGTTCCTCGCCTCAGCCGAGCCGGGTTCTGCGGCCCCCGCGGCGTTCATGACCCCGATCGACTGGGCGGCTCCCGATGCGCTCGACGACGGCATTGCGCCCGAGCCGGCGGTCGACCGGGTCGAGGCCGTCGATGCCGAGGATTCGTTCGACGACATCCAGCCCTTCGACACCAGCGTGCCCTTCGACACCAGCGTGCCCTTCGACACCAACGTGCCCTTCGACACGGAGCCGCTGACGCCCGAGGATCTGCTCCCGTCGTGGGCGCGCGGCGGGGACGGCATGGACGGGGACGGTCTCGATCGGCTCGACTCCATCGCCGCTCCCGGCGCGTTCGGCGTCGAGCCGGGCGCGTTCGAGTCGCCCGCGTTCGAGCCGATTCCGGCCTCCGTCGATCCCGGCGCAACAGCGCCGGTCCATGCGACAGCGCCACTCGGTGCTCCGGTCGAGGACGGCCAGGCCCGCGGGCCGTGGCTGGCGGAGGGGCTGGCCTGGCCCGAACCGATCAAGAGCGTGAGCTACCTCGGTGGCGTGAAGGCGTTGCCGCGCAAGCGGAAGAACGGCACCCTGGTGTTCGGGCCGAAGGGTCTGCTCGCCGCTGGGACCGGGTTCCAGAGCTGGGACCTGCTGATCGAGTGGAGCACGGTCGAGACCGTCGAGGTCATGGGCCCCGACGAGGTCGCGTTCACAGAACAGCTCAAGGTCGACATCAACAGCTCGGTTCTCGCCGTCACGACCATCGACGGTGATCGCGCCCAGTTCGAGGTGCGCATGCGGCGACCCCCGTCGCTGCGCACGGCGCTCGTGCCGGTGTTCACGCTCGTGGAGCGCATCCGGGCCCACCGCGCCGCCTGAGCGCGCTCGACGGGTTGCATTCGTCGGAGCGGCGAACCGCTCCGTGGTGCCCGACGGCCATCGGGCGGCGATCTAGCCTCGCGACGTGACCCGACCGCCTCGACATCTCGCACTCGTGGGCATGCCCGGGGTGGGGAAGTCGGTGACCGGGCGGAGGCTCGCGGCCGAGCTGTCGATGCGTTTCGTGGATCTCGACGAGGCGATCGTGGATCGGTGCGGGCAGCCGATCCCGGAGTTGTTCGCCCGATTCGGCGAGGCGGGATTCCGCGAGATGGAGTCGGCCGAGCTCCTCACGGTGCTCGACGACCCCGACCCGCTCGTGATCTCGACCGGTGGAGGCGTGGTGCTCGCGGCGTCGAACCGTGCCGCGCTGCGCGAACGGTCCTCGGTCGTGTGGCTTCGTGCGTCAGCGCCGACCCTGGTCGAGCGCTTGGCGGCCAGCTCGACTCGCCGGCCGACGGTCGAGGGCGACCTCGTGGGCAACGTCGCTCGGTTGCTGAAGCAACGCACGCCGCTGTACGCCGAGGTCGCCGGCATCGTGGTCGACGTGGACCGCGCTCCGGTCCTCGACGTGGTCGACGACGTGCTCGCGCGCGTGGGAGCCTCCGTCGCCGCCGCTGCCGGCGCTGCGGCGGACCGGAATGAGGAGACGCAGGGTGATGCAGACGATCGAGGTTGATCTGGGGGAGCGGTCGTACCCGGTGCTGGTCGGTCCGGGGGTACGCGCCGATCTCGCCGCCGTGCTGCCGGAGCGCATCCGGCGCGTCGCCGTGGTGACCCAGGAGGGCATCGGCGTCGATGTCGATCCGGGTAGGCCCTTCGAGACGTTCCTGATCGGCGACGGCGAGCGGCACAAGACCCTGTCGACGATCGAGTCGCTGTGTTCGGCCTTCGCCCGGTGGGGGCTGACGCGGGCCGACTGCGTGGTCGCCGTCGGCGGCGGCATCGTGACCGACGTCGGTGGGTTCGCCGCGTCCGTGTATCACCGCGGGATCCCGGTCGTGCACGTGGCCACGTCGCTGCTCGCCCAGGTGGACGCCGCGATCGGTGGCAAGACGGGCGTCAACCTGCCCGAAGGCAAGAACCTCGTGGGTGCGTACTGGCAGCCGCTCGCGGTGCTCTGCGACACCGACACCCTGTCGACCCTGCCGCCGGAGGAGTACCGCTGCGGGTTGGGCGAGGTGGCGAAGTACCACTGGCTCGGTGGCGGTCGCCTCGACGACCTCGACCTGGATGATCGCGTCGCTGCGTGCGTGCAGATCAAGGCCGACGTGGTTGCTTCCGACGAGCGGGAGGGCGGTCGGCGGGCGATCCTCAACTACGGCCACACGTTGGCGCACGCGATCGAGACGGCGGGCGGGCACGGGCTACGTCACGGCGAGGCGGTCGCGATCGGCCTGATCTATGCGGCGGAGGTGGCGTGTCGGCTCGGGCGGATCGACGCGGCGGCGGTTGCCGAGCACCGACGCGTGGTCGGCGGGTACGACCTGCCCACGACCGTTCCGCCCGAGCTGACCGACGACGAGGTGGTCGAGCTGTTCGCCCGCGACAAGAAGGCGACGCGCGAGGTGACCTTCGTGCTCGACGGCCCCGACGGCGTCGAGGTCGTCGGAGGGATCGCCGAGGCCCTGCTGCGCGACGCGCTCGCAGCCCTACGCTGACCGTCATGTCGCACGGCACGTCGCCCCGCATCCTGCTGCTCTCCGGACCCAACCTGAACCTGCTCGGCACCCGCGAGCCCAGCGTGTACGGCGCGGACACGCTCGACGATCACGTCGCGACGGCCCGCCGTGCCGCCGAGGCGGGAGGCGCCCGGCTCGATCACCTGCAGTCCAACGCCGAGCGAGAGCTGGTCGAGGCGGTTCACTCCGCCCGCGGGACGATCGACGCAATCATCATCAACCCGGGCGCATTCACGCACTACTCGTGGGCGCTGCACGACGCGCTCGCTGCCTTCGACGGCGTGGTCGTGGAACTGCACATCTCGAATCCCGACCGACGCGAGCCGTGGCGCCGCACGTCGGTGGTGGCCCCGGTCGCGACCGGCACGATCGCCGGCTTCGGGGGCGACGGCTACCGGCTCGCCGTCTCTGCGGTGCTGGCCCGCCTGTCACCCGGAGCCTGACGATGGCTCCTGCGCTCGCGCCGATGGACGTCGAGGAGCGGCTGTCGCGGCTGCGAGCGGTCATGAGCGAGGCAGGAGCCCAGGCGCCGGTCGACACGCTGGTGGTGACGAACCTCACCAACATTCGGTACCTCACCGGTTTCACCGGATCGGCCGCCGTGCTCGTCGCCGCGCCCGACGCGACCAGCCTGATCACCGACGGGCGGTACGCCGAACAGGCCTCCACCCAGGTCCGGGCGGCGGGCGCCGAGGTGACCGTCGAGATCGTGCCCGGCCCCGAGCAACACCGCCGGCTCATGGCGCTGCTCGGCGGGACCCGGCGGGGCGGGCTCGAGGCCGAGGCGGGCACGTGGGCGCAGGCGCGGCCCCTCGCGGGGCGGCCCGCCCCGGCCCGGGCGCCCTCCCGGGCGGCCGCGGGCCTCCGCCTCGTCAAGGACCGCGGCGAGGTGGCGCGCATCGCTGCGGCGGCAGCAATCGTCGATTCGGCCCTCGCCGAGGTCGGCCCGATGATCGCGCCGGGCATCACCGAGGCCGATCTGGCGGCCGAGTTGGACCATCGAATCCGCTTGGGTGGAGCCGAGCGCACCTCGTTCGAGACGATCGTGGCCTCGGGACCCAACAGCGCCTTGCCGCACGCACGCCCGGGCGGTCGACGTCTGGAGGTCGGCGACCTGGTGGTGATCGACGTGGGCGCGATCGTCGACGGGTACTGCTCGGACATGACGCGCACGTTCGGGATCGGGGAACTGCCCGGGCGCTCCGTCGAGCTCTATCGGGCGGTCGAGCGGGCACAGCGGGCCGGTCTGGCGGCCGTGCGCGCCGGCGCCGCCGCCTCGGCCGTCGATGCCGCGTGCCGCCAATCGCTCGAGGCCGACGGCCTCGCCGAGTGGTTCACCCATGGCACCGGGCACGGCGTGGGCCTCGACATTCACGAGGCACCGCGGGTCGCAGCGGGCGCCGATGCTACGCTCGCCGCCGGCTCTGTGGTCACCGTCGAGCCGGGTGTGTACCTGGCAGGACACGGCGGCGTTCGCATCGAGGACACGGTTGTGGTCACCGATGACGGCTGCGAGCCCTTGACCCACTCATCGAAGGCCGCGGTTTCCTGAACCGCGGGCGCAGACCCCAGGACGCACCATGGCGCAGATCTCGACGGCCGACTTCAAGAATGGCATCACCCTCGCGCTCGACGACGGGTTGTTTCAGATCGTCGACTTTCAGCACGTGAAGCCGGGCAAGGGCGGGGCGTTTGTGCGCACCACCATCCGCAACGTACGCAACGGCGCGGTGCTCGAGCGGACGTTTCGTTCGGGTGAGCGCATGGAGCGGGCGTTCGTGGAGAAGCGCGAGATGCAGTACCTCTACGGCGACGGCGACGACTACGTCTTCATGGATACCAACACGTACGACCAGATGAACGTGTCGGCGAAATCGCTCGGCGACGCGAAGAACTACCTGGTCGAATCGATGACCGCCGCGGTGCAGATGTACGGCGACGAGATCATCGGGGTGGAGCTCGCCGCGGCGGTCGACCTGCCGATCGCCGAGACCGAGCCCGGCGTCCAGGGCGACCGGGTGTCGGGCGCCCGCAAGCCGGCGACGCTCGTCACCGGCTTGGTGGTGCAGGTTCCCCTGTTCGTCGGTCCCGACGACGTGATCCGCGTCGACACGCGTACCGGCGAGTACATCACGCGGGCGAACAAGTGAGTCGACCCCCCGTTCCCGGGCTCGGCCGGCGTGAGGCGCGCGAACGCGCCGTGCAGCTCGTGTACGAGGCCGAACAGCGCGACCTGCGTGCGGAACCGCTGATCGACGAGCAGTTCGTCGTCCCCGACGCGTACACCGCCGTGCTGGTCCGAGGCACCGAGCGCCACCGCGCCCGCATCGACGGCCTGATCACCAAGTTCGCCACCGGGTGGCCGCTGTCGCGCATGCCGGCGCTCGACCGCGCCGTGCTGCGTATCGCCGTCTACGAGTTGGGTCACGAGCCCGAGGTGCCGACCGCGGTGATCCTCAACGAGGCCGTCGAGTTCGCGAACAGCTACTCGACCGACGACTCGGGCCGCTTCATCAACGGCGTACTCGCGTCGGTCGCGGTCGAGGTTCGTCCCGACGACGGGCCCGTCAGCGCCTCGTCGGAGCTGCTGGCGAACACCTCGGTCGAGGTGGTCGAGCTGGGAGAGATGACCGATGCGCCCGTCGCACCGTCGGCGGCGGAACAAGGGGCGGTCGATGGCGGAGCGTGAGCGGCGCACGACACCTCCCTTCGGCGGCGTGTTCGTGCCGCGCAGCCACGTGATGGACGCCGAAGATGTCGCCCGGGCGATCCGACGCATGGCGCACGAGATCGTGGAGCACAACCACGGGCTCGACGGTGTCGACCTCGTGGGGCTGCAAACCGGTGGGGTGCCGCTGGCTCATGCGCTCGCCGCCGAGCTGGTCGACATCGAAGGCACCGTGGTGCCGGTCGGCAGCCTCGATGTCGCCTTCTACCGCGACGACATCGGCATCCGCCCGGTGCTGCCCGAGGAGGTCACCGACATCCCCTTCGACATCGACGGGCGAACGCTCGTGCTGGTCGACGACGTGCTCTTCACGGGACGCACGATCCGGGCGGCGCTCGATGCTCTCGGCGACTACGGGCGGCCGCGAGCGGTGCAGCTCGCCGTGATGGTCGATCGCGGTCATCGCGAGCTGCCGATCCGCCCCGATTTCGTGGGGAAGAACCTGCCGACCCGGCGGGACGAGATGGTGAACGTCACGCCCGAGGGGGTTGCGTTGGGAGAGATGTCGAAGTGAAGCACCTCCTCTCGATCGACGATCTGGACCGATCCGAGATCGAGGGCCTCTTGGCGTTGACCGACCACTTCGTCGAGGTCAACCGTCGCCCGATTCCCAAGGTGCCGGCGCTGCGCGGCAAGACCGTCGTGTCGCTGTTCTTCGAGGATTCGACCCGCACACGGCTCAGCTTCGAGACGGCGGCCAGGCGCCTGTCGGCCGACACGATGACGTTCACCGCGTCGACCTCGTCGGTGAAGAAGGGCGAGTCGCTGCGCGACACGGTCGAGACGATCTCGGCGTTCGGTGTCGACGCGCTGGTCGTGCGCCACCGATCGTCGGGTGCGCCCCTGCAGGTCACGCAGTGGACGTCCGCGACGGTGATCAACGGCGGCGACGGGTGGCATCAGCATCCGACACAGGGACTGCTCGACGCCTACACGATCCGCGAACGGTTGGGCTCGCTCGACGGGGTGCGCATCGCCATCGTCGGGGACATAAAGCACTCGCGTGTGGCCCGCTCCGACGTGGCGGCGTTCACCCGGCTCGGCGCCGAGGTGGTGCTGGTCGGTCCGCCGACGCTGTTGCCGCCCTCGCTGGTCGGCTGGCCCGTGACCGTGTCGCACCGGCTCGACCAGGTGCTCGAAGCAGTCGACGTGATCTACTTGCTGCGGATGCAGCACGAGCGCATGAACGAGGCGCTCGTGCCGAGCCTGCGGGAGTACACCGAGCTGTACGGGCTCACGGCGCAGCGGACCGAGCGGGTCCGCGACGACGTGGTGATCATGCACCCCGGTCCGATGAACCGCGGGGTCGAGATCTCCCAGGAGGCGACCGCGCACCCGGGAGCGGTCATCACCGATCAGGTCGCGAACGGCGTTGCCGTGCGCATGGCAGTGCTGTTCCGGCTGCTCGGCTCGGAATCGCAACTCGATGTGCTCCGCGTGGCCGACTAGGCGCGGCGGACCGTCGCACAGTCGCAGAAGGGGAGAACCAGACGATGAGTGAATTCGTGATCCGGGGCGGCCGGGTGCTGGACGAGACCGGCGAGCGGTTCGCCGACGTCGCGGTGCGCGACGGCGAGATCGTGGCGGTCGGTCCCGATCTGTCGGGCGGCCGCGTGCTCGACGCCTCGGGATGCGTGGTCGCACCGGGGTTGGTCGATCTGCACACGCACCTGCGCGAACCCGGCAAGGAGGAGGCCGAAACGGTCGAGTCCGGCAGCCGGGCAGCAGCGCTCGGCGGGTACACGGCGGTGCTGGCGATGCCGAACACCACGCCGGCGATCGACTGCGCGTCGGTGGTGCGCGACGTGCAACAGCTCGCTCGGGCGGCGCTGTGCCAGGTGGAGGTGTCGGGCGCCATCACGGTCGGCCGCGCTGGCGAGCGCCTGGCGCCCTATGCCGAGATGGCCGAGCTGGGCGTGAGGATCTTCACCGACGACGGTGCCGGCGTGCAGGACACGCGGCTGATGCGTCGGGCGCTGGAGTACGCGTCGGGCCTCGGGGTGACGCTCGCGCAGCACTGCGAGGACAGCGCGCTCAGCGAGGGCACCTGCATGCACGAGGGGGAGTGGTCGTCGCGCCTCGGCCTGCCCGGCCAGCCTGCCGAGGCGGAAGAGCTGATGGTGATGCGCGACATCGCGCTCGTGCGCATGACCGGGGCGCGGATGCACTTCCTGCACCTGTCGACCGCCGGGTCGGTCGCGATGGTCGCGGCCGCCAAGGCGTCGGGCCTTCCGGTGACCTGCGAGGCGGCCCCGCACCATTTCACGCTCACCGACGCCTGCTGCGCCGGGTACGACGCCCGCTTCAAGGTGCACCCGCCGCTGCGGACCGATGTCGATGTGGCGGCGGTGCGTGCCGGCCTGGCGGACGGTTCGATCGACGCGATCGCCACCGACCACGCGCCGCATCCCGCGTACGAGAAGGAGCGACCCTTCGACGAGGCACCCCCCGGCATGTTGGGGTTGGAGTACGCGCTGGCGCTCGCGATCACCGAGCTGGGCATCGATCTCGCCCGCGTGCTGGCGCTGCTCAGCTGGCAGCCGGCCCGCATCGCCGGGATCGCCGATGCGCACGGTGGCCCGCTCGTTGCCGGTCGGCCGGCGAACCTGATGGTGTTCGACCCCGAGGCGACGTGGACGATCGACGCCTCCGGCGGCGCTAGCCGTTCGTCGAACGTGCCCTACGCGGGACGCGAGGTGCGCGGGCGCGTGCGCCACACGATCCACGCGGGCGAGCCCGTCGTGCTCAACGGCGAAGCCCAGCGCTAGCCAGGCCGGCCGCGGTGCGGAGGATTTCGCTTCGGTGACCGCGGTCCGCCGCCCGTGTGGCCGAGGTTGTGTCCGGTATGGCCCCTGAATCAACTCGCGCTCGGGAGATTCTTGATCTCGTGCTCGATCCTGAACGATGAGTCGGCGGGTGCGCGTCCTGATCCTCGCGTTCGCAGGGATCCTGGCTTTGGGGCTGTTCGCATGGACGGAACGCACCAACGACTTGTCTCGGGCAGAGGCAGTGCAGGCGCGCGGTGCGCTTCGTGAGAGATACCGAAACCCTGCGTCCCGGCCATCGCCACAGGCACTTGCAGCCGAACTCTGGGCTCCGACCGCCACCGGCCCAGTTGTCTGGGCGCCGAAGGGCCTGCGCGTGTTCTTCATCGGTTCCGAAGGCGGAGAGGCAACGATCGGCTTGACCGGGGAGCAGCTGGCCTGGGATTGGTGTTTCGCTGTGCGTTACGACGCCGACTCGCCAGCATCGGTCAACCTCTTTCACTGCCCGAACGGGCCGCCATCGCACATTTGACCCTGGTGGTGCGGCTGCCGCCGCCAGGCTGGATGCTGTGGATCGCGCCGTTCAGGCGACCGCTGCGTTGTGGCTGGCGTGGAGGGTGTCTGTTCGTCGCGCCCATGCGCGCCGACAAGGCTCGAAGCTCCGCGAGAGTTGCAGCCTGGGATCGACGATGGGCCCGTCGTGCTCGACGGAGAAGCCCAGCGCTGAGGCTCTGGTAGCCTGCCCGCCTGACCGTGAAACGGGTGCGGAGACGCTCGTACGGACAGAAAGGACCCTGATGGGCCACGACATGATCGGCGGACGCACGGTGCGCGAGGCAACGTTGGTGCTCGCGGATGGCTCGGTGTTCGAAGGCGAGCTCTTCGGTGCCGAACCCGAGGGCGGCATCACGACGGGTGAAGTCGTGTTCAACACCGTGATGAGCGGCTACCAAGAGGTGATCTCCGATCCCTCCTACGCCGGCCAGATCGTCACGTTCACCACGTCGCACCTCGGCAACTACGGCACGACGCCGGTCGACGACGAGGCGTCGCGGGTGTGGTGTCGCGGCGTGGTGCTGCGCGAGATGGCGCGTCGGCGGTCGAGCTGGCGTGCCGACGGCGACCTCGACTCGTACCTGCGCAACGCCGGGATCGCTGCCATCGGTGCCGTCGATACCCGGCGGCTCACGCGCATCATCCGCGACCACGGCGCCATGCCCGGAGCGTTCGGTGCGGCGAGTGTCGACGAGCTGAGCGCCGCCGTCGCGGCGGCTCGAACGACCGATGGCTGCGACCTTGTCGGCGAGGTGACCACGCGCTCGGCCTATGACGTCGCCGGTAACACCGCCCGACGCGTGGTCGCGATCGACTGCGGCATCAAGACCACCATCCTGCGGTGCTTGAGCGACATCGCGGAGGTCACCGTGGTGCCGTCGGGAGCGACGGCGGCGGAGATTCTCGCCATCGCCCCCGACGGCGTGTTCATCTCGAACGGACCGGGCGACCCCGCTGCGGTCGCACAGGTGCCCGACACGCTGCGCGATCTGCTGGGCGAGGTGCCGATCTTCGGCATCTGCATGGGCAATCAGATGCTCGGCACCGCCCTCGGAGGCCGCACCTACAAGCTGCCGTTCGGCCACCACGGCGGCAATCATCCGGTGCGCGACCTGTCGACCGGCCGCGTCGAGATCACGAGCCAGAACCACAACTACTGCGTCGACCTCGATGGCGTCGCGGGCGTCGAGGTGACCCACGTCAACCTCAACGACGGCACGCTCGAGGGGTTCCGCTGCACCGATCGTGCGGCATTCGCCGTGCAGTACCACCCCGAAGCCGGGCCGGGCCCGCACGACTCGCGCTACCTGTTCACGCGTTTCGCCGATCTCATCGACGCCAACCGCTGACCCGGCCGCGGCCCCTGGGCCGCCCGTTCGAAGAACTCGACCATGCGCTCGGCGATCGCCCGCGCCTCGAACCCGGCCGCGAAGCGCTCCTGACCGAGCGCGGCCCGCCCTGCAGCGTCGCTCGGCGGCGGGGAGCCGGCGGCGCTGGCGAGCGCCGCAGCCAGCTCCCGCGGGTCGCCGGAATCCACCAGGCGAATCCACGGCGGCGTGCCGGCGAGCTCGCGTATCGGTGCGATGTCGGATGCGACGGTCGGTACCCCGAGCGCCATGGCCTCGACAAGGATCGAGCCGAGTCCCTCCCAGCGCGACGGAACGCACCACACGTCGGCAGCGCACATCAGGTCGGCAACGTCGTCGCGCGGTCCGAGGTCGAGCAGTTGCGAGGCGGGCATCGCCTCCGGGAGGCGGCGGCGGATCTCGGCGCTCAGCGCGCCGTCGCGCCCCGCGATGATGACGTGCACGTCTGGGAGCGTCCCGACGAGGGCCGGCAGGGCGTCGACGAAGCGATCGACGCCCTTCTGCCACTCGTGACGCGCCGCAAGCCCGACCACGGGTGCGTCGGCTGGGAGCCCGAGCCGCTCGCGAACCGCGGCTCGCCGCGACTCGTTGCGACGTCCCAACGCTGCGCCGTCGCGGCCCCGCGGGATCACATCGATCAGCGAGCGGTCGACGTGGAGCAGCGGCGCCATCTCATCCGCGACGTGGGTGCTCAATGCGTGGAAGCGCGACACGACCTGGGCGCTTGCGGCGTCGACCAACCGGGCGCCGCGAAGGGTGTGTGGCGATTGGCCCGGCGTCGTTCGTTGCGCCGCGCCGTAGTTCACGTTCACCAGGCTCGAGCTGACCACGGTGCCCGTGATCGCCGCTGTGAGCCGTCCGGCCACATCGGCGTGGAACAGCGTGGTGTGGATCAGGTCGGGCCGTGTGGTGCGTGCGATGTGGACGAGCGATCGCAGCAGGCGCGGGGTCGACACGGCACCGAGTTCGTGCAACGTGGCTCCGGCGTCGCGGAGCGCGCCCGAGAGGCCCGTTCGGTCGCTGAAGGTGACGATGTGCACGTCGTGACCCTCGGCCCACACGGGCGCCATGGCCGCGAGCGAACGTTCGGCGCCGCCGCCGCCGCCGAGCCCGGGGATGACGTACAGCAGCCTCATGCGGCGACCCCGGCCGCGCCCCGGCGCTCGCGGCGCGGTGCTGGCCCGACGGTCGGCTGCTCGGCGAATGGCATCTCGTCGTCATACACCATGGGGAGATGCTGTTCGGGGAGCATTCGGGGCGACGCGCGCGGTTGCGGTCGTACCCCTTACTGGCAGTAACCTCTAGCCGGACGCTGTCGGCGAGGCTGACGGATGGCCTTTCGTCGGCGATCGCACAGCCCGATCACACAGCCCACGACCGCAAAGGGAGCGCTGTGACCCACCCGAACCGTCTGCCAGGGGAACGAATCGAACCGGTGGCATCGCTCCCGTTCGTGATCTTCCATTTCGTCCCGCTTCTCGCCATCTTCACCGGGATCGGGTGGCACGACTGGATGATCCTGCTCGTCACCTACTGGGCGCGCGTGTTCTTCATCACCGCGGGTTACCACCGGTATTTTGGTCACCGGTCGTACAAGACCAGCCGCTGGTTCCAGTTCGTGCTGGCGTTCGGCGGCTCGATGGCGGTGCAGAAGGGGCCACTGTGGTGGGCGGGAAACCATCGGCTCCATCACCGCTTCTCCGACACGGTGCAGGACGCCCATTCCCCGATCAAGGGCGTCTTCTTCAGCCATGTGGGCTGGATCCTCGCCACGCGCGCCGACCCCACGCCCGAAGACGTCATCTCCGACTTCGCGAAGTTCCCCGAGCTGCGCTTCCTGAACCGGCACGACTGGATCGGGCCGTGGCTCCTCGCACTCCTGTGCCTGTGGTGGGGCGGCTGGAGCGGGTTGGTCGTCGGCTTCTTCCTCTCGACGGTGATGACCTGGCACGCCACGTTCCTCGTGAACTCGCTCGCGCACCTGTGGGGCACCCGCCGCTACGCGACCGCCGATTCGAGCCGCAACAACTTCCTCATCGCGCTGCTCGTGATGGGCGAGGGCTGGCACAACAACCACCATCACCTGCAGAGCTCGTGCCGTCAGGGCTTCAAGTGGTGGGAGATCGACATGAGCTACTACGTGCTCAGGGTGCTGTCCTGGGTCCGGATCGTGCACGACCTGAAGGCGCCGAACCCGACCGCCATGCGCACGGCCCTGATCAAGGACGGCGCGTACGACATCGGCATGTTCCGCTACCACTGGGACAAGGCGACGACGCGGGTGGCATCGGCCACCCAACGCACCGACCTGACCGACACGAGGGTGCGGTTCTCCCAGCTCGCCGACGAGACGCTCGCAGCGGCCGAGGAGCTCGGCCGTCAGACGCGCCGCGACCCGGCGGCCGGCGACGACGCGGCGGCCGAGCCGCTCGCGCTCGACTGATATGCTGCGCTCCCGGTGTCTCACATGCTGAAGCCCTCACCCATCGAGACGCACTGATCATGAGCCCCCTCGGGGGCTCTTTTCTTGTCAGCCCACCGACTGCACCGGAGACGTGATGCCGCGCCGCGACGACATCGAGACCATTCTGATCATCGGGTCCGGACCCATCGTGATCGGCCAGGCCTGCGAGTTCGACTATTCGGGCACCCAGGCGTGTCGCGTGCTGCGCGAAGAGGGCTACCGCGTGGTCCTGGCCAACTCGAACCCGGCGACGATCATGACCGACCCGGACTTCGCCGACGCGACCTACATCGAGCCGCTCGACGCCGACGTGCTCGAACGGATCATCGAACGCGAACGCCCCGACGCGGTGCTGCCGACGCTCGGCGGGCAGACCGCCCTCAACCTGGCGATGGAACTGCACCGGCGCGGCACGATCGGCGCACCGGGAACCCCCGAGATGATCGGGGCGAACGCCGAAGCCATCTCCACCGCCGAGGATCGCGAGAACTTCAAGGCCGCGATGATCGAGATCGGCCTCGAGGTGCCCCAGTCGGGCGTCGCACACGACATGGTCGAGTCGCGCGAGGTGCTCGGGCGCATCGGCCTGCCCGTGGTGATCCGCCCCGCGTACATCCTCGGAGGCAAGGGCACCGGCATCGCGAGCACGCCCGAGGAGTTTGAGCGCATCGCGTCGAACGGCCTTGCCGCCAGCCCGATCGGCGAGATCCTGATCGAGGCGTCGATCGCCGGCTGGAAGGAATACGAGCTCGAGGTCATGCGGGATCGCGCGGACAACTGCGTGATCATCTGCTCGATCGAGAATGTCGACCCGATGGGCGTGCACACCGGCGACTCGATCACCGTCGCCCCCGCGCAGACGCTCAGCGACGTCGAGTACCAGGCGATGCGCGACGCGGCGTTCGCGTGCATCCGCCGCGTGGGCGTCGAGACAGGCGGCTCGAACGTGCAGTTCGCGCTCAACCCGACCGACGGCACCATGGTCGTGATCGAGATGAACCCACGCGTGTCGCGCTCGTCGGCCCTCGCGTCGAAGGCGACGGGGTTTCCGATCGCGAAGATCGCGGCGCGGCTCGCCGTCGGCTACACGCTGGACGAGATCACCAACGACATCACCGGCGAGACCCCCGCCAGCTTCGAGCCGACGATCGACTACGTCGTCACCAAGGTGCCGCGTTGGGCCTTCGAGAAGTTCCCGGGAACCTCTGGCGTGCTCGGCACGCAGATGCAGTCGGTCGGCGAGGTGATGGCCATCGGTCGAACGTTCCCCGAGTCGCTGCAGAAGGCGTTGCGTTCGCTCGAACAGGGCCGGGCAGGTCTCAACGCCGACCTCGCCGAGGCGGCGATGGAGTCGCTCGACGACGACGAGCTCGGGGTTCGAGTCGCGGTCGCCACCCCCGACCGGATCTTCGCCGTCGAGACCGCGCTGCGCCGCGGCTGGGGGATCGATCGGGTGCACGAGACCTGCCGCATCGACCCGTGGTTCCTCGATCAGATCCTCATGATCTCGGAGGAACGCGAGGCGCTCGCCGGGCTCACCTCCGCCGATCAGCCCGATCGCCGAGTATGGCGCCGGGCCAAGCGCCTTGGATTCAGCGACGCCCAGTTGGCCTACCTGTGGGGCATGGGCGAGACCGAGGTGCGTGCCGCGCGACTGGCCGCGGGCGTTGCTCCGACGTTCAAGACGGTCGACACGTGCGCCGCCGAGTTCGCCGCGGAAACGCCGTACCACTACTCGACCTGGGAGGACGAGACCGAGGTGCGGCCCTCCGATCGGCCGAAGGTCATCATCTTGGGTTCGGGCCCGAACCGCATCGGCCAGGGCATCGAGTTCGACTACAGCTGCGTCCACGCGTCGTTCGCGCTCGGCGATGCCGGGTTCGAGACGGTGATGGTCAACTGCAACCCCGAAACCGTGTCCACCGACTACGACACGTCGGACCGCCTCTACTTCGAGCCGCTCACCTATGAGGACACCATGTCGGTGATCGAGGCCGAACAGGCCTCAGGCGAGGTGGTCGGCGTGATCGTCGCGCTCGGCGGCCAGACCCCGCTCAAGCTGGCCGATCAGCTGCCGCGTGAGCTCGTACTCGGCACCAGCCCCGCATCGATCGACCTGGCGGAGGACCGCGACCGTTGGAACGCACTGTGCGCGCGCCTGGAGATCCCCCAGCCGGCCGGCGGCACCGCCACCGACCTCGCCGGCGCTCAGGCGATCTGCGACCGTATCGGCTTTCCGGCTCTCGTTCGTCCGAGCTACGTGCTCGGCGGTCGCGCCATGGAGATCGTCTACGACGACGAGGGCCTCGCCGCCGCCATGGCCAACCTGGTCGGGCTGTCGGGGCTCGGTCGCGAGGGCGGCCTGTCGGCCGAGCGGCCGGTGCTCGTCGATCGCTTTCTCGAGGACGCCACCGAGGTGGACGTCGACGCGATCCGCGACCACACGGGCGAGGTGATCATCGGCGGGATCATGGAGCACGTCGAGGAGGCCGGCGTGCACTCCGGCGACTCGGCGTGCGTCATCCCGCCGGTCTCGCTCGGCCCGGGAACGCTGGCGGTGATCGAGGAGCACACCCGTCGCATCGCCGAGGCGCTCGACGTGCGCGGCCTCATCAACGTGCAGTACGCCGTGAAGCGGGCGCCCGGCTCGCCCGACGCCGCGCAGGTCTTCGTCATCGAGGCGAACCCCCGCGCCAGCCGGACCGTGCCGTTCGTCGCGAAGGCGACGGGCGTGCCCCTCGTGAAGGTCGCGGCCCGAGTCATGTGCGGCGCCACGCTCGAGGCGTTGCGAGGCGAGGGCCTGCTCTGTCCGCCGGTCGCCGGCGACCACATCGCAGTCAAGGAGGCGGTGCTGCCCTTCAGCCGCTTCCCCGACGCCGACGCGCTGCTCGGTCCGGAGATGCGCTCGACGGGCGAGGTGATGGGCATCGACCTGACCTTCGGTCTTGCGTTCGCGAAGTCGCAACTCGCGGCCGGCGACCGCATGCCGACATCGGGCACGGTATTCCTGTCGCTCGCCGATCGCGACAAGGCCACGGGCCTTCGGGCGGCGCAACGGTTCGCCGAGATCGGCTTCCGCCTCGCGGCCACCGAGGGAACCGCCCGATTCCTCGCGGAGGGCGGGGTTGTGGTCGATCGGATTGTCGCCAAGGTGGGCGCCGAGGCCGGCCGCCACGACGGCGAGGGTGCCGACGCGGTCGAGCTGATCTCGTCGGGGCAAATCGACGTGGTGGTCAACTCGCCTCGCGGCCGCGGCCCGCGTGCCGACGGCTCGTACATTCGCGCTGCGGCCGGTCGGCATGGCATCCCGCTGATGACCACCGCCGCCGCCGCGCTCGCCGCCGCCAACGGCATTGCGGACACCATGGCTCATTCCCCGACGGTGCGAACGCTGCAGGAGTACCACGCTGGGGTTCGCCGCCCGTGATGGGCCGACGACGCCGCTCGTCGAGCACTCCTGGCGGTGCCGCGCCGACGGGCTCCGCGCCGACGGACGCCTCGCCGGTGGACCTGCGGGTGCGTGTCGGGACGATCGAGTTGCCGAACCCGGTGATGGTCGCGTCGGGCACCGCGGGGCATTCCACGGAGTTGTCCGGATACGTCGACCTCGCCCGGCTCGGAGCGTTCGTGGTGAAGTCGCTGCACGTCGACCCGTGGGCGGGGAACCCCGGGCCCCGCGTGCACCCCCTGTCGGCCGGGATGATCAACAGCGTTGGGCTGCAGGGTCCGGGTGTTGCCGGCTGGCTCGGCGATGGCTGTCGACGGCTGCTCGATGCGGGCGTCGAGCGGATCGTGGTGTCGATCTGGGGCCGCACGGTCGCCGAGTACGCCGCGGCCGCGGCGGCGCTCGCCGCGGCGCCGCCCGAGGTGATCGCGGTCGAAGTCAACCTGAGCTGCCCCAACCTCGACGGGGGTCGACATCTGTTCGCGCACGACGAAGCGCAGTCGGCGGACGTGATCGCAGCGTGTTCGGTGGCGGGGCGGCCCCTGTGGGCGAAGCTGAGCCCCAACACCGACCGGACCGCTGCGGTTGCCGGGGCTGTGCGTGAGGCGGGGGCGGAAGCGGTCACGCTGACCAATACGCTGCTCGGCATGGTGATCGACACCGAGACGCGGCGCCCGGTGTTGGGCGGAGGGGGCGGTGGCGTCTCGGGCCCGGCGATGCACGCGGTCGCGGTGCGCCAGGTGTATGACTGCGCGATCGCCCACCCCGACCTTGCGCTCGTCGGGGTCGGCGGTATTGCGTCGACACGCGATGTCATCGAGTTTCTGCTGGCCGGAGCGTCCGCCTGCCAGATCGGGACGGCGAATTTCGCCGATCCTTCGACGTGCGCCCGTCTGATCGACGGGGTGGAAGCGTGGTGCCGGGCGCACGACATCACGGCAATCGGAGAGCTGACCGGAGGTGCCCATGAACGCTGAGTCCATCGAGCAGGGTGCGCCCGAGGCGGTCCGTCGCCGGCTCGCGCTGGCGCTCGACACCGACGATCTGGTGGAGGCGCACCGCGTGGCATCGCTGCTCCGCCCGTGGTTCGGGGTCGCCAAGGTGGGTCTCGAGCTGTTCAGCGCTGCCGGCCCCGATGCGGTCGGGTCGCTGCGCGACCTGGGCATGTCGGTGTTCCTCGACCTCAAGCTGTTCGACATCCCGAACACCGTCGGCCGTTCGGCGCGGGTGCTCGGCGCGCTCGGCGTCGACTACCTGACGCTGCACGCGCTCGGCGGCGTCGACATGCTCAAGGCCGGTGTCGCCGGGCTGCACGAGGGCGCCGAGGCGGCAGGCCTCGAGTCGCCCGTCGCGCTCGCCGTCACGGTCCTCACCAGCGATGGCACCGCGCCGGCCCACATCGTGCCCAACCGCGTGCGTGCCGCGCTCGAGGGCGGCTGTGGCGGTCTGGTGCTCGCGGCGACCGACCTGGCGACCGCCCGCGAACTCGCCCCGGGCCTGCGGCGCGTGGTGCCCGGGATCCGCCCGGTGGGATCGCCCGTGCACGACCAGGCGCGGGCGGCAACCCCCGAGCAGGCGTCGGCAGACGGCGCCGACCTGCTGGTAATCGGGCGCGCCGTCACCGCTGCTGACGATCCGGCCGCCGCTGCGGCGTCGATCGCGGCGTCGGTGGCCCATCAGCTCACACCCTGACCATGGCGGATGTGGCGTTGCCGGCACCGACGACCGAGTCCACAGCGACTCGGTGGGCCGCCGATCGTCGGCGCGATTGGGCCGCGATCCTCGATTCGTGCCGTCAGGCCGACAGCATCGCGCCGGCGTTGGCCGCGCTCGACGGGACCACCGCCACACGCGCCGTTGCCGCGTTGCGGGTGCTCACGCTGGTCGAGACGGTTCCGTCGGTCGGCGGCAAGGTGGCCGCACGCCGACTCCTGCGCCGAGTCGGTGTCGACGAACTCGCCACCGTCGGCGAGGTCGACGATGGTCTCTGGCGAGACTTGGAGGTTCGGTGATCCTGATCATCAGCGGCCCGGGTGGCGTCGGCAAGGGAACGATCGTCGGCGAACTGTTGCGCCGTGACGACCGCCTTTGGCTGAGCCGGTCGTGGACCACCCGAGCGCGCCGCCCCGGCGAGCCCGAAGACGCGTACGTGTTCGTCGATCGCGCCGAGTTCGAGCGACACATCGCCGAAGGCGGCTTCATCGAATGGGTCGAGTTCCTCGACTACTTGCAGGGCAGCCCCGTGCCCGACGTGCCCGCGGGGCGCGATGTGGTGTTCGAGATCGACGTGGTCGGGGCCCGCGCCATCCGGGAGCGGTTCCCCGAGGCGATCTCGGTGTTCGTCGATGCCCCGAGCCGTGCCGTCCAGCGCGAGCGCATGGAGGCGCGCGGCGATCAGCCCGAGCGAATCCAACGGCGCATCGACAAGGCCGAGGAGGAGGCGGCGCGCGCCGTCGAGCTCGGCAGCACGATGGTCGTGAACGACGAGCTCGAGGCGGCGATCGCCGAGATCCGCCAGATCATCGAGGGCGCCCGCCGCGCCGGTTGAGGTGTTCCTCGTCGCAGACCGGCGCTGCTAGCATCTCCCTCCGCGTCTGTTCGACGCCTTGCGACCGATCCCGATCGACCGGAGTGACCATGCAGCGATTCGACACGATGATCGAGCCTCCGGTGGAGGAGCTGTTGGAGCGCGCCGGGTCGAAGTTCGGACTCGTGACGCTCGCCGCCAAGCGTGCCCGACAGATCAACAGCTATTACGGCCAGCTCGGTGACGGGCTCGGTGCGCTGATCCCGCCGCAGGTCACATCGAACGCCTCGAAGTCCTTGTCGATCGCGTTCGAGGAGATCGGATCGGACAAGATCGTCGGGAGTTTCGAGGCGGCCGAGCCCGCTTCCGAGACCGACTGAGCACACGCCGTGCTTGCCGGTCGGCGCGTGGTACTGGGGGTCACGGGCGGAATCGCGGCGTACAAAGCCGTCGAGGTCTGCCGCCGACTGGTCGATGACGGCGCGTTCGTGTCGCCGGTCCTCACCGACGGCGCGCTGCGGTTCGTCGGCGCGACCACCTTCTCGGCGCTGGCGTCGGAGCCGGTGCGCACCGAACTGTGGGACGCAGCGGATCCGATTCCGCACACCCGGCTGGGCCAGGGCGCCGACGTGATCGTCGTCGCGCCGGCCACAGCGAGGCTGCTCTCGGACTACGCGTCGGGTCGCAGCGCCGACCTGTTGACCGCGACCCTGATCGCGACCGAGGCGCCCGTGGTGGTGTGCCCGGCGATGCACACCGAAATGTGGGAGCACCCGGCGGTCCAGGAGAACGTTGCGACGCTGCGCCGGCGCGGGGTCCACATCGTCGATCCCGAACAGGGCCGGCTCGCGGGCGGCGATCTGGGCACCGGGCGGCTCGCTGCACCCGAGGCGATCGTCGCGGCCGTCCGTGCGGCACTCGCCGCTCCCGACCTGGAAGGCCTGCAGGTGGTCGTGACGGCGGGCGGCACGCGCGAGGCGCTCGACCCGGTCCGGTACCTCGGCAATCGCAGTTCGGGTCGGCAGGGCCACGCGATCGCCCAGGCAGCGGCCGAGCGCGGCGGCGACGTGACCCTCGTGACCGCCGCCGGGCTTGCGACGCCACCGGGTGTTCGCCGCGTCGACGTCGAGTCGGCCCAGCAGATGTACGACTCGGTGCTCGCGCTCGCCGCGAGCGCCGACATCGTGGTGATGGCCGCTGCGGTGGCCGACTTTCGGCCCGTCGTGGTCTGCGCCGAGAAGCTGAAGAAGCGCGATGGCGTGCCGACCGTGCAGCTGGAACCGACTCCCGACATCCTGGCCGCCCTTGGGGCGACCAAGCGACCGGGGCAGACCATCGTCGGCTTCGCGGCGGAGACCCAAGACGTCGCGACGAACGCGCTCGACAAGCTCGCCCGCAAGGGCGCCGACCTCATCGTCGCCAACGACGTGTCGGCTCCCGGTGTCGGCTTCGAGCATGAGACCAATCAGGTGACCGTGCTCGGCGCGGACGGTCACCGAGTGGAAATACCGCTCGCATCCAAGCGAGCGATCGCCCGGCGCGTGATCGACGAGGTCGTCGCGCTCCGCACTTCTCACACGAGGGAGACCACGCCATGACCACCTGGACCTTCACATCGGAGTCCGTGACCGAGGGCCATCCCGACAAGATGGCCGACCAGATCTCCGATGCGATCCTCGACGCGATCCTCGCGCAGGACCCCGCCAGTCGGGTCGCCTGCGAGACGATGGTCACGACGGGTCTGTGCATCGTCGCCGGCGAGGTCTCCACCTCTGCCTACGTGGACATCCCGGCGATCGCCAGGGCCACCATCAACGGCATCGGGTACGACCGAGAGGCGTTCGGCTACGACGGCAACACGTGCGGCGTGATGGTCGCCCTCGACGAGCAGTCGCCAGACATCGCGCAAGGCGTCGACGATTCCGAAGAGGTGCGTGCGGGCGCCTCCGCGGACGACGAGCTCGACCAGCAGGGTGCCGGCGACCAGGGAATGATGTTCGGGTACGCGTGCACCGAGACCGAGGCGCTCATGCCGCTTCCGATCCACGTCGCACACCGCATGTCCGAGCGGCTGGCCGAGGTGCGCAAGTCGGGCGCGGTGCCGTACCTGCGCCCCGACGGCAAGACCCAGGTGACCTTCGAGTACGACGGCAACACCCCGGTGCGGCTCAAGACGGTGCTCATCTCGACCCAGCACAACGACGGCGTCGACCGCGACACCGAGATCCGACCTGACCTGATCGAGCACGTCATCCGTCCGGTGATCCCCGCGGCGTTCGCCGACGACGACTACGAGGTGTTCGTCAACCCGACCGGCAAGTTCGTGATCGGCGGACCGGTGGGCGATTGCGGGCTCACGGGCCGCAAGATCATCGTCGACACCTATGGCGGCATGGCTCGTCACGGTGGAGGGGCGTTCTCGGGCAAGGACCCGTCGAAGGTCGACCGGTCGGCCGCCTACGCGGCTCGCTGGGTCGCCAAGAACGTGGTCGCGTCGGGAGCCGCGTCGCGTTGCGAGGTGCAGGTCGCCTACGCGATCGGCATGGCTCGCCCGGTGTCGATCCTCGTCGATACCTTTGGCACCGCGGTTGTCGACCCGATCGCCGTCGAAGATGCCGTGAAGGACATCTTCGACCTGCGTCCGGCCGCGATCATTCGCGATCTCGAGCTGCGCAGGCCGGTGTTCCAGCCGACCGCCGCGTATGGGCACTTCGGCCGATCGGGCGACGGGTTCACGTGGGAGCGCACCGATCGGGTCGACGCGTTGAAGTCGGCGCTCGGACTCTGATCCGGTCGGCGACCGGCGCCGTCCGCGCCGCTCAGGGTCGGTTCGGCTGTCACCGGCCCGTGGAACACTGGGTGCGATGACGTCGGACGGACGCCTTTTCGATCTCGAACCCGTGGTGCAACGCCACACGACGACCGGGCCCGGCGGCCCGGTCGTCGGCGTGGTGGTAGAGGTGAGCCGGGTCGAGCGCGTGCTCTGGTACACCGTTCCGAAGCGCTTCGTCGGCCGAATCGACATCGGCGCGCAGGTGCGCGTCCCGCTCGGAGGCCGGCGGGTCGACGGCTGGGTGGTCGACGTCGACGTGGACGTCGGACGGCCGGGCGGTCGGGGTGGCGATCTGAAAGAGATCGCCCGGTTCCGCAGCCTCGGTCCACCGGCCGACATCGTCAACCTGTGCCAGTGGGTCGCGCACCACTGGGTCGGGAGGCTTCCGCAGCTGCTCGCCTCGGCGTCGCCACAGCGGGCGGTCGCGGCCGTTGCGCCGGTGCGGGCCGAACGGCCCGTCGCGCCCCGGTCCGGCGCGTCCTCCGCACCCTGGCTCGGTGCTTGGCGCGAGCGCCGCGTGACCATCGCCCGTCTCCCGCCCGCGGCCCCGTTCGGCGAGGTGCTTTCGGCGGCCGTCGAGTCCGGCGACGTCCTCGTTGTGTGCCCGTCGTTGCACCTGGTCGGTGCGGTGCTCGCCGACCTCCGGCGCCTCGGTGTGCGAGCAGTACGCCATCCCGACGGCTGGGCAGCAGCGGCCGCAGGCGCCACGGTCGTCGGTTCGCGCACCGCGGTGTTCGCCCCGATGCCGCGGTTGGGTGCGATCGTCGTGGTGGACGAGCACGACGTGCGACTCCAGAACGAGGGGTCGCCCACGTGGAACGCGCGCGAGGTCGCGATCGAACGCGGTCGCCGCTGCGGGGTGCCGGTGCTGCTCACCTCGGCCACGCCATCGCTCGAAGCGCTGGCGGCGGGCGAGCTGCGCACCCCGGGTCGCACCGTGGAGCGGACGGGATGGGCGACGGTGCGCGTGGCCGATCGGCGCGACGACGACATCGGCCGATCCGGGCTGCTTTCCGAGACGTTCGCCGAGGCGCTCCGCTCGTCGCGCCGGGTGCTCTGCGTGCTCAACCGAATGGGGCGAGCATCGATGCTCGGTTGCCGCACCTGCGGTTCGATGCTGTGCTGCGATCTCTGCGAGGGTTGGGTGACGCTCGACGACGCCGGGCTCGACACGGGTACGTCGCGGTTGCGGTGTCACCGCTGCGAGGCCGAACGCCCGGTCGTGTGCCAGTCGTGTGGCTCCACGGCCGTCCGATCGCTCCGGCTGGGCGTCGACGGCGCGGCCAGCTCGATCGAGGCGCTGGCCCGTCGGTCGGTGGGTACGGTGACGCGGCAGGGGATCGTGGGCGTCGGGCGGCAGGTGCTGCTCACGCCGGGCCACCGCATCCGGTTGGGCGTCGGCGATTGCCCCGAGGTACTCGTTGGAACCGAAGCCCTCCTGCACCGGGTGGCCGAGGCCGATCTCGTCGCCTTTCTGGAGTTCGACCAGGAGCTTCTCGGTGCGCAGTACCGCAGCACGGAGCGGGCGCTCTCGCTGCTCGCAGATGCCTCCCGGCTCGTGGGCGGCCGGAGCGGGACGGTGCTCGTGCAGACGCGCCTCCCGAATCACGAGGTCGTGCAGGCGGCGCTGCGGTCCGACCCGGCGCTCACCAGCGCTCCCGAAGCGAAGCGGCGGGCGCTGCTCGGCTTCCCTCCGGCGCAGAGCCTGGCGGTCGTCGGAGGCGCTGGCGGGCCCGAGTTCATGCGGCGGCTGCTCCCCATCCTCGAGTCCGAGTCGGGTGTAACGGTCGACCAGCGTCGCGATGGCGAGTGGCTCGTTCGGAGCCGAGATCGCGAGTTGTTGGTGGCCCTGCTCGGTCGGGTGGAGCGCCCCGCTCCGGCGTTGCGCCTGTGGCTCGACCCGATCCGGCTGCCTCGCTGAGGCCCGTCGCGTCAGCGAGGATCGGCCAGCACCCGCTGCGCGATCGACGATGCGGTCACGATGCGCCACACGGTCAGTACGCCGACGGCGACGGAGGTCACCCCGATGACGGCGACCGACAATGACGATCCGCCGTCGGTGCCGGCGGTGAGGTAGTGCGCAGTCGCGGCGACGAACACGCCATACGACGCCATGTGCAGGCGTCGCCAGGTTCGGCGGGTAAGACGGCGACGGAGCAGCGACGACACCTCGACGAGCGCCAGCAGGTACATGCCGACCACGCCCCAGGCGACCGCAGATGCGTGCCACGACGATGCGAACGGGACGGCGAGCTCGGCGAGGCCGAAGTCGACGGTCGAGTCCGCCACGAGGGCGACCAGGTGGAGGGCGGTGAAGCCGCAGGCGATCGCACCGAGAATGCGATGCAGGTCGGTCTTCCACGCGGCGGTCACTGTGCCGATGCGTCCCGACAGGGCGAGCCCCCAGAGCACGGCGCCGGCGCTCGCCGCCCACGCCACGATGCCGGACGCTCGCGTCACGGCCCACCAGATATTCATGCTGCCTCCTTGGTTGCGGCGGCGCCGAGGGCGTCGACCAGTGCGAAATCTGCCCAGCGGGCGGTTGTGAGTCGGACGCCCTGGTGCCACACCGAGGCGGCCGCGCCGAGGGATTCGACGAGCGCGAGCGCTGCGTCGTCTCGGACGGCATCGAGGACCAGCAGGGTGCACAGCACCTCGGCCTGCCAGCCGGCGTTCGCGACGACGGTGACCGAGTCCATCGGATCGACCGCCGAGGTGCCGGTCGTCGGATCGATCACGTGGTGCCGTTCGCTGCCGTCGACGGTCCAGCGGCGCTTCAACGGCGTCGACGTGGCGACGGCACCGTGCGCGATGCTCAGCGTGGCGTCGACCGACCCGCCACCCGGGGACTCGACATCGATGCGCCAGGGGCCGCCGTCGGGCGACTCGCCGGCGACGCGCAGGTCGCCGCCGAAGCTTGCGAGGATGCCGGTCGCACCGGCGGCGAGCGCCTCCTCGACCACGATGTCGGCGGCGAGACCCTTGCCGATGGCTCCCGGATCGAAGCCGGCAGTGGGATTGGGGTCGACCGGTGCGCCCGGGTCGATGCCCGCCGCGATCGTCTCGAACGAGGCGCCGTAGCCGATGTCGTGCATCGCCTCACCAACCCACGGATCGAACCGGTCTGCGGTGAGCTCCGAGCCTCGCTCGCTGAGATCGAGCAGGCGCTGCGTCTCCGGGCTCAGGTCGAGTGTCCGCCACGGCCGGCCGGAGCGGTTATACCGGCTGATCTCGCTGTCGGCCAAGAAGCGGCTCCACAGCGACTCCAGCCGCCGGGCCCGGGCCTCGAGGTGCTCGGCGAGGTCGTCCGGCCCGCCGACCACCACAAGATGGCCGGCGGAACCCATCACCTTGAATCGACGTTCGGTCATCGTCAGCTCCCGCCGCTCGATCCGTGCGAGCTCGACGACGAGCTCGCCGAGTTGCTCGGGGTCGCTGCCCAGTCGTCATCACTCGTGTTGGTCGACGCCGTGGTGGTCGACGCCGATGCGGTGGTCGTGGTCGGCGATTCGATCGTCGTGACGGTTGTGTCGGCCGTCGTGTTCGCGGTGGTCGTGGTCGGCGATTCGATCGTCGTGACGGTCGTGTCGGCCGTCGTGTCCGCCGTGGTTGACTGCGTGAGGTTGCTCACGGTCGCGGTGCTGCTCGTCGAGTCGGCTGCGGTCAGCACACCGGCGCCGTCGAGTGCGAAGGCTGCGGTCAGCCCCGCAAACCCCGTCACCGCTGCCGCCACCGATGCGCGCCGCGCCCTGCGGGCCGGGTGTCGTCGGGGCCGCCGCGTGGGGGATGGTCGTCGTGGAGTCGCGGACATCATGACCCGCCCGTCGAGCCGTGCGAACCGCCGCCGACCTGGCCGCCGACCTGGCCCCCGGCATGTCCGCCGAATCCGCCGCGGCCTGGGCCCTGCTGGCCCTGATCCTGGCCCTGGGTCTGGGTCTGGGTCTGCTGATCCTGGCCCTGGCCCTGCTGGCCCTGATCCTGGCCCTGGGTCTGCTGGTCCTGACCCTGCTGGTCATCGCCCCCGGGACCGCCGGGGAACTGGCCACTGCCCTGGCCGGAGTCCGCTCCCCATCCGCCCTGGCCCGTCCGACCAGACTGTTGGTCGGTGCTGTTGCCGTTGGCGCCGGGGCCCGCATCCGATGCTGCGACGCCGCGATCACCGTCAGGCCCATCCGCCACCTGCGCGCCGGCGAACCCCGCTGCGACACCGACGACGAGCCCGATTCCCGCCGCTGCGGCGGCGATCTGTCGGCGGCTCAGCGATCGACCCGACGGAGCGGATTGCGGTGTGGGTTCCGGCACGGGACCGAATGTGGGCGCCGCCTGGATCGGCGCCTCGGGTGCGGAAGGCGGGGTGAATTCGAGCGTGTCGTCAGGCCCGGTCGACGGGCTGGCGGGCTGCTCGGGAAGTGGTGACTCGTCCATGGTGACCTCCGGTCATGTTCCCGGCCCTTCCGGGGACATGTGGACATCGTCGTCGCCTCACGTGAGCGCGCCCGAAGCGCTGTGTGAGGGTTTCGCGAGAATCGGGTTCAGCGACGCACAAGAGACGTCGCAGCCGGCCAGGGGCCGGTCACCACTGCTGGCGCGCCCACTCGTACATCGCGATCGCGGCCGCCGTGCTCACGTTCAGGGAGCCGACCCGGCCGAGTTGCGGGATGAACGCCACGTGGTCGCAGGCGGCGAGGCCGGCACGCGAGATCCCATGATCCTCGTTGCCGACGACCACACAGACGTCGCCGGTCAGGTCGAGGGTGTGGATGGGTTGCGCCCCGGCGGCGAGTTCGATCCCGACCACGCGGAACCCGCGGTCGCGGGCCTTCGCCGCGCACTCGAGCATCGTGGGTTCGGTCTCGACCGTGAGGTAGCGGTCGGTGCCGAGCGCGGTCTTCGCAACCTTGGGGTTGTCGGGTCCGGTGCTCGTGGCGGTCAGCCACAGATGTTCGGCTCGATAGGCCGCAGCGGTTCGGATGATGCCGCCCACGTTGAACGGACCCTGCACGCCGTCGAGTGCGACCGACAGCCGCGCCGTGCTGCGCCGGCGCCAGTCGCGGTGGAGGCGCTTGAGGTCGGTCGATCCGAGCTGGTTCATCGTCCGCTGACCTCCAAGATCCGGTACCCGCGTTGCGAGGTGAGCCGTGTGACGTCCCACCCGTTGGCGCCGATCCACGCCGCGAGGCTGTCGGAACCGAGGTGCTTGTGGACGACCCACCACGACGACGCGTTCGGCGCGAGGCGGCCGAGCCACGAGGTGAACAGCTCGTGCAGCACGGCCTTGCCGACACGGATCGGTGGGTTCGACCAGATGCCGTCGACCACCAGATCGTCCGGGAGGTCGTCGGGAGCGACGACGCGAACATTGCTGCAGCCGGCGGCGGCGGCATTGGATTCGCACAGGTCACGCGCCCGAGCGTTCACATCGACCGCCCAGACCTGAGCGTGCGGCGCACGGCGAGCGAGGGTCACGGCGATCGCCCCGTAGCCGCAGCCCACGTCGACCAGCACGCGCTGGGTCGCCGTCGGCGTGGGTGCCGCCGCGAGCAGGACTCGCGTTCCGGTGTCGACGTGGTCCGGCGAGAACACGCCCCGGTCGGTCGCGAGGTCGACGGTCAGATCGTCCAGGGTCAACCGGACCGAGGCGGGTCGCGAGGTCGCGGTCGGCGACGCGTCGAAGTAGTGGCCCATGCGGCGCGGTTCCGTTCAGTCGTCGATCAGGGCGAGGATCTCGCCGAGCTCGGTGGGGTATCGCGACAGGAAGTACCCGAAGACGGGCTCGATCTCGTCGAAGAGGTTCGTGCCGGGAGCGAGAGCGTTCGCGAACCCGTTGAGATACAGCAGGTTCTTGAAGATGAGCACGAGGTCCTTGGGCAGGCGGAAGCCGTTGCGCACGAGCACCTTGATGATGGCGCCGAGCGCAGGACCGAGCCCGTCGACGGTGAGCGTTGCGCTGCGGTCCAACAGCGCTGGCGCGGCGGCCGAGAGCTCGGCCTCGAGTTGCTCGACGAAGGGCCCGAGGTCGCTCCGGCGGGGGAGCGCACCGAAGCGTTGCAGCGCCAGCACTTGCATGCGGGTGTCGTTGCGCCCGAAGCCGAACAGCAGCTGCACGACCGCGACGCGCTGCGTGGCGTCGAGGCGCCCGACGATGCCGAAATCGATCAGCGACAGGGTCCCGTCGGGGCTGATGAGCACGTTGCCTGCGTGCAGGTCGCCGTGGAAACGGCCGAACGCCACGAGGTGTTCGATCACCATGGTGACGGCGAGGCGAAGGAGCCGCTCGCCGTCGATCGCGTCGGGGTACGCCGTCTTCGCCTTGTCATACGGCAGGCCGTGCACCCGTGTCATGGTGAGCACGTCGTTGAACGTGAGATGGGGGATGGGGCGAGGCATGATCGCCTGGTCGTGGCCGGCCGCTTCAGCGGCGAGCGCGAGTTCCACCTGGTTGATCGCCTCGAAGTTCAGGTGGCACTCCTCGAGTGCGAGCGCACCGAAGAGCTCAACGAACCCGGTGAGGTTCGCCGTGCGGGCGGCCTTCGACGCTCGTTCGGCAGCGCTGGCCGCCGCAGCGAGCGTGCGGAGGTCGCGGCTGAACTGGCGTTGGACGCCTGGCCGGCGGACCTTGACGACCACCTCGGTGCCGTCGTGCAACACCGCCGCGTGGGCCTGGCCGATCGACGCAGCGCCAAGGGGCTCGGGGTCGAACTCGACAAAGGCAGATCGCAGCGGCGCACCGATACGCGCCTCGATGCGCGCCTCAGCGACGCCCGGGGCGAGCGGTTTGGCGGCGTCCCGGCACCAGCCGAAGGCGTTGACCCAGGCGTCGGGCAGCAGGCCCTGCGCCGTCGCGATGAACTGGCCGAGCTTCACGAAGGTCGGTCCGCCGGCGCCCACGATTTCTTCGAGGTGACTGCGCCACTCACGTCCATCGTGGCCGGGCCCGGTCAGGCTCGTCGCCGCGCCGCGGGCGACACTGGCGGCGGTCTGGCCGACCGCGGCGAAGGTGGCGGGACGAAGCGACGGCTGGGTCAGCGCGGCGGCGCGTTCGGCGACCTGGCGCCGCGCTGCGTCGCTGCCGGCAATCCAGATCCGTGCGGGCTCGCGCAACGCCGGGTTCGCTGCCAGCGCTGGTGATGCGTCGAGCAGCTCGGTGAAGTCGGGAAGCGGGGGCGGGGCCTTGGCCGTCGTCATCGCCGCCGCGGAGGGAAGGGGGCCGCCATGGCGGCGAGGCTAGCGGCCGGGCGACCCGTGCGGTCGTGGCGCGGCCGTAGACTGCGGCGATGCCCAGCCTTCGTATTCGTCTCGTCGGCGACCCGGTCTTGCGTCACGTGACCCCGGAGATGACCGACATCGACGCCGAGGTGGTTGCGGTCATCGACGACATGTTCGAGGCGATGTATGCGGCCCCCGGAATCGGCCTGGCGGCGCCCCAGGTCGGCATCTCCAAGCGGTTCTTCGTCTATGACCTCGGCGACGAGGACGAAAGCCGTCAGGGCGTGCTCGTGAACCCTCGCATCACCGGAAGCGACGGCGAGTGGTACTTCGAGGAGGGCTGCCTGTCGATCCCCGGCCAGAACTTCGAGATCTGTCGGCCGAAATCGATCGAGGTGACCGGCCGCGACCTCGACGGGAACGAGGTGGCCTTCGAGGCGGACGAACTCATGGCGCGGCTGGTTCAGCACGAGCTCGACCACCTCGACGGCGTGTTGATGATCGACCATCTCGATGAGGACCAGGCCAAGGACGCCAAGCGGCACGTGCGCGAGCTGCAGATGAGCCGAGCCGGAACGCCCGACCCCCTCGAACGTGAACCGTCGCTGCTGCGTCGCACGTTCCGCCTCCGCTGAGCCCGCCTGCATGCGCCTGGTCTATCTCGGCACCCCCGAGCTCGCAGTCGCGCCGCTCGCCGGCCTACACCGTGCTGGACACGACATCGCGCTCGTCGTGTCGGCCCCCGACCGCCGGCGCGGGCGCGGAGCGGCCACGTCGCCGACGCCGGTGAAGGCGGCGGCCGAGGCCATGGGACTTCCCGTCAGCGATCAGGTCGACGCCGTGCTCGATGTCGACGCCGAGTTGGGCGTCGTCGTCGCGTTCGGCCAGATCCTTCGACCGCACATCCTTCGTGCCGTGCCGATGCTGAATCTGCACTTCTCGCTCCTACCTCGCTGGCGCGGGGCAGCGCCGGTGGAGCGAGCGATCCTCGCCGGCGACACCGAGACCGGCGTGTGCCTCATGGCGATGGACGAGGGGCTCGACACCGGTGCGGTGTATTCCCGATCAGTAACGGCGGTCGGCTCCAAAACGACCGCGGAACTGTGGGACGAGCTGAGCGCAACGGGCACCGAGCTGCTGCTCGGCGCGCTCGAGTCGGGCCTCGGCGACCCCGAACCCCAATCGGGCGAGGTCACGTACGCGCACAAGATCACCAATGAGGATCGTCGCCTCGATCCGGCGACCCAGTCGGCCGATCACCTCTGGCGCGTCGTGCGCGTCGGGGGAGCATGGACCGAGGTTCACGGCCGGCGGCTCAAGGTGCACTCGGCGGAGCTGCGCGAGGGGGCGTTCGTGCCGCTCATCGTGCAGGCCGAAGGGCGCGGGCCCGTGAGCTACGCCGACTTCCTGCGCGGGGCCCGTCTCGACGCGACGGACGTTCGCTGGTGACCGGCTCGGCCGCTCGACGCGTCGCGATCGACGCGCTCGTCGCGATCGAACGCGACGACTCCTACGCCAACCTCCGGCTCGGAACGCTGCTCGACCGCTCCCGGCTCGACGAGCGTGACCGCGGCTTCGTGACCGAGATCGTGTACGGCACGATCCGTCGTCGGGCGACGGTGGACCACCTCGTCGATCGATTCCTGTCGAGCGAGCCGCCGCCGATCGCACGCGCCGCGCTGCGCATCGGTGCGTATCAGCTGCATGTGCTGGGGGTCCCACCGCACGCAGCGGTCGCAGCGACCGTGGAGGCGACGCCGAAGCGGTTCCGCGGGCTCGTCAACGCGGTCCTGCGGCGAGTGTCGAGTTCCGAGGTCTCGTGGCCCGACGACGCGACGCGCCTGAGCTACCCGGCCTGGCTGGTCGATCGACTGGTCGCCGACCTCGGCCGCGACGTGGCGCTCGCGGCGCTCGACGAGATGAACCGATCCGCACCGGCCGAGGCCCGGGCCGACGGGTACATGCAGGACCGCGCCTCGCAGTGGGTGGCCGAGGCGGTCGGTGCGCGACCCGGCGACCTCGTCGTCGACCTGTGCGCCGCTCCCGGAGGCAAGTCGACCGCAATGGCGGCCGCGGGTGCCACGGTGCTGGGGCTCGACCTGCACTCGCACCGGGCGGCGCTGGTGCAGTCGAACGCAGAGCGCCTGTCGGCATCGGTGGCGGCGGTCGTGGCCGACGGTCGGCGGGCGCCGCTGCGGGCCGGGTGCGCCGATCGGGTGCTGGTCGACGCGCCGTGTTCGGGTCTGGGCGTGCTGCGCCGCCGCGCCGATGCTCGGTGGCGGGTGACGCCGAGCGATATCGACCGGCTCGTCGCGCTCCAGCGCGAACTGCTCGAAGCGGCCCTTCGGTTGGTTCGTCCCGGAGGGACGCTCGTCTACAGCGTGTGCACGCTCACGTCGAGCGAGACGGTGGGGGTCGCTGGCGATTTCGAGGCGGCGCACGGCGGCGCGATCGCTGCGCTGGCACCACCGGGCACACCGTGGGAGCCGATCGGCTCGGGCGCACGGCTGTTGCCGCAGTCCGCCGGCACCGACGGTATGGCGGTCTTTCGCTGGCAGGTCGGCAGTCCGTCGGCGGCGTGAACGACGTGTTCCCATGAGTCGGCCCGTGGGTAGCATCCAGAGCGTGCAGCCCCACGAACACGACGCAGCGATCCACCGCGACCTCGCGGGCTCGGTGAGTGAGCCGACACCGTTGCTTGCCAAGGTGCTGACGGTGTCGGACAGCGTGGTGGCCGGCACCCGAGAGGACGCGTCGGGTCAGGCGCTCATCGATCGGCTGACCGCAGCCGGATTCCGCGTGATGGAGCACCGCGTGAGCCCCGACGGCGCCGAGGAGGTCGCGAATGCGTTGGCCCACATGGCGTACTTCTTCAACGGGCTGATCGTGTCAACCGGCGGTACCGGGTTCGGCCCTCGCGACAAGACGCCCGAGGGCACACGCCGAGTGCTCGACCGGCGAGCGTCGGGGCTCTCCGAGGCGATGCGGGCGGTGAACCCGCTGGGGCGCCTGTCGCGCGGCGTCGCCGGGACGCGGGGTCGAGCGCTGATCCTGAACGTGGCGGGATCGCCGGGCGCAGCGGTCGAGATGCTCGACGCGGTGCTCGACATCGTGCCGCACGCGCTGCGGCTCATGTCGGGCCGACCGGCGGCCCATCCGAGCACGATCACGCCCCACTGAGTCGCGTCGGTCGGCCCTGGCGAGCCCGTCCGGCGGCCGACCGGTCGAATTCGCGACGACCGCTGGAATTTCGACCGACGCACTGCTACCGTGCCCGATCATGACCGACCAGTCATCGTCCCAGGATCGCGAGTGCATGGCGCGAGCCATCGCCGCGGCCGCGCGGGTGCGCTGCATCACCTCGCCGAATCCGTGGGTGGGGGCAGTGTTGCGATCCGCCGGAGGCGAGCTCTTCGAGGGCGCGACCATGGAGGTCGGCGGGGCCCACGCCGAGGTGACCGCTCTCGCTGCGGCAGGCGACGCCGCAGCCGGCTCCACGGTGTACGTGACGCTGGAGCCGTGCTCGCACACCGGGCGCACCGGCCCGTGCGCCGACGTGCTGATCGCTGCGGGCGTCGCCCGAGTCGTCGTGGCGGTCGAAGACCCCGACGAGCGAGTGCGGGGCCGCGGCATCGAGCGTCTCCGGGCCGCCGGCATCCAGGTTGACGTCGGGCTCTACGCCGACCGGGTCCGCCACCAGTTGGCGCCGTACCTGAAGCACCGCACCACGGGGAGACCCTATGTGGTGCTGAAGCTGGCCGCCTCGCTCGACGGGGGAACGGCGGCGCCGAACGGCACCTCGCAGTGGATCACCTCGCCGGCAGCGCGTGCCGATGGCCACCGGCTGCGTGCCGAGAGCGACGCGATCGTGATCGGCGCAGGGACCGTGCGCCACGACAATCCGAGTCTGACGGTGCGCGACTACCAGCCGCCGGTGATCCGCCAACGCGGCGACGTCGACCCGGTGCGCGTGGTGCTCGGTTCGGCCCCGCCGGATGCGCTCGTGCAGCCATGCCGCGAGATGCACGGCCCGCTCGAGGAGGTCCTCGACGATCTGGGCCGAGACGGCGTGCTGCAAGTGCTCGTCGAGGGCGGTGCGTCGGTGGCCGGCCAATTCCACCGCGCCGGGCTGGTCGACCGGTACGTGATCTACCTGGCCCCCGCCCTGTTCGGCGGCGGTGATGCGCGTGGCCTCTTCACCGGCCCGGGCGTCTACACGGTCGACGAGTTGTGGCGCGGTCGGTTCCTCTCGGTCGAGCGCGTCGGCGACGATCTCCGGGTTGAGATGGAGCCGGCCGACGCCGCCGAGCCGGCCGACGAGCAGACAGTAGGAGCGTGACGGCGTGTTCACGGGAATCGTCGAAGAACTCGGCTCGGTGATCGACCGCACCGGGTCACGATTGCGGATCGGCGCGTCGCTGGTGCTCGACGGCATCAAGCTCGGTGACTCGACAGCGGTCAACGGCTGTTGCCTCACGGTGGTCGACTTCGACGCCGCTGCCGGATGGTGGGACGCAGACGTGAGCGACGAAACGTATTCGCGCACCTCACTCGGCGACCTGGCGACGGGCGACGCGGTGAACCTCGAGCGGCCGGTCCGGCTCTCGGATCGCCTCGGCGGGCACCTGGTGCAGGGCCATGTCGACGCGGTCGGCGTGGTAACCGAGCCGGTGCCGGAACTGACGGTGCGGGTGCCGCCCACGCTGCTGCGCTACATCGTCGAGAAGGGATCGATCACCGTCGACGGCGTGTCGCTGACCGTCGTCGAGGTCGACGACGAGGGGTTCAGCACGGCCATCATCCCGCACACCGCCGCGGTGACGACGCTCGGGCGTCGGCGCCCAGGCGACCCCGTGAACATCGAGGTCGACGTGACCGCCAAGTACATCGAGCGGCTGATCGCCGCACAACTGCCATCGGAGGCGACCCACGATGAGTCGTGACGAGAACGTGTTCGCATCGATCGACGACGCGGTCGCGGCCATAGGCCGCGGCGAGATCGTGGTGGTGGTCGACGACGAGGACCGTGAGAACGAGGGCGACCTGATCATGGCCGCCGAGCACGCGACGCCGGAGGCGATCGCGTTCTTCGTGCGCCACACGTCGGGTGTGATCTGCGCACCGCTCACGGGCGACCGGCTCGACGAGCTCGACGTGCCGCTGATGGTGCACGACAACACCGAGTCGCACCGCACGGCGTTCACGGCGAGCGTCGACCTGATCCACGGCACGTCGACGGGCATCTCCGCTGCCGATCGCTCGGCGACGATCCGTGCGCTCACCGACCCGGCGACACGCCCGAGCGACCTCGCTCGTCCGGGCCACATCTTCCCCTTGCGCTACTCCGACGGCGGGGTGCTGAAGCGGGCCGGTCACACCGAGGCCGCGGTCGACCTCGCACGGATGGCCGGCTGCTACCCGGCCGGTGTGCTGTGCGAGATCGTCAAGGACGACGGCACGATGGCTCGCGTCCCAGACCTGGTGGAGTTCTGCCGCGAGCACGGCCTGTTGATGGTTTCGATCGCGCAGCTCATCAAGCACCGGCGACAGAACGAGAAGCTCATTCGGCGCGTCTCGGAGGCGCGCATCCCCACCGATTGGGGCGACTTCACCTGTTACGTCTACGAGTCGCTGCTCGACGGCGAGCAGCACGTGGCGATGGTGCGTGGCGCGGTGGCGGGGGAGCGCGACGTGATGGTTCGCGTGCACTCGGAGTGCCTGACGGGCGATGTGTTCGGGTCGATGCGCTGCGACTGTGGCACGCAGCTCTCGGGAGCGATGCAGGCGATCGCCGAGGAGGGCCTCGGCGTGTTGATCTACTTGCGAGGCCACGAGGGCCGCGGCATCGGGTTGGGCCACAAGATCCGTGCGTACAACCTGCAGGAGCAGGGCCTCGACACGGTGCAGGCCAACGTGGCGCTCGGGCTTCCGGTCGACAGCCGCGAGTACGGCATCGGGGCGCAGATGCTGAACGACCTGGGCATCACGACGATGCGCCTCATCACGAACAACCCCTCCAAGTTCGGCGGGCTCGACGGGTTCGGGCTGGAGATCACGGGCCGCGTCTCGATTCCGGTGGTCGCGAACCCCGAGAACATCGACTACCTGCGCACCAAGAAGGAGCAGATGGGTCACCTGCTGGAGGGCCTGGACTGATGGGCATCGATCAGCAATCCGCCGGCCGCGTTGCGCCCATGCTCGACGGCGCGGGCATGCGCGTCGGCGTCGTGTGCGGACGGTTCAACGACACGATCACGCTGCGGCTGCTCGACGGCGCCGTGCGCGGACTGCAGTCGATGGGCGTCGCCGAGGCGGACGTCGCGGTCGAGTGGGTTCCCGGTGCCTTCGAGGTGCCGTTCGCGGCGCGGACGCTGATTCGCTCCGGTGGGTTCGATGCGATCATCGGCCTCGGCTGCGTGATCCGCGGCGACACGTCGCACTACGACTTCGTCGCGGGCGAGTGCGCCCGCGGATTGCAGGACGTGGAGCTCGAGACGGGCGTCCCGGTGATCTTCGGCGTGCTGACCACCGAGGACGTCGAGCAGGCCCTGGCGCGGTCCGAGCCGGCCGGCGGGCACAACGTGGGCGAGGAGGGCGCGCACACGGCCGTCGAGATGGCGACCCTGGTGCGCCGGTACCCGCCCGCCTGACGGTCGCCCGGGTCGGTTCGCGCCCGGTGCTGGGAGCAGATCTCCGTGCCGCGACGACTGTCGGCGCGGAGGCGGATCGCCTCGATCGTCTCAGAGCGGCGATCCGCCACCGCCCGCGGCGGACGATGGGGTCGGCTTGAGCGCGAGCTCGATGATCGACGGCTCGACGGGAACGGGCTCGGCCTCGGTGCCGTCGATTCGCCACCGATGGACCAGATCGTCGAAGCGGGCCGCAACGAAGAGCCCATTGGTGGTCACTTGGTTGACGTCGATCGTGGCGCCTCGAACCCGGAGCGGAACGATCGTGGGGTCGTTGCGGCCCGACAGGACGAGGCAGTCGATTCGGTCGTTGGAACCCTGCTCGCTCGGCATCGCCACCGCTGTCATCGCCGCCGTTGCGCGAGCGGTGTCGGGCTGATCGTCGCTCGGCGGGTCGGCTGCGGGTTCATCGTCCGGTACGCCCTCGGGCGCCGCCACCTGGTGCCACGCCAGTGCGAGCAGGTCGATCGACCCGGCCTGGCCGAACGGTGCCGCGTTGCCGCCGACCGTGGCGGTCGCCGCAGGCTCACAGGTCGGGCCCTCGCCGAAGCACGTCGCGACGCGACCGCGTTCGATGTCGATCGAGAACGGACCGCTCTCCCACCCGAACCAGTCGAGGCGAGCGATCGAACGGCCGCCGTCGAGCGCGACCACCTCGACCACGTGGTCCGAGCGGTCCTGCGCGAAGTCGGGGGTGCGGGTGGGGTCGGTGACCGTCACGGCAACCGCGGGGCCCCCATCGGCGGTGCTGCCGGCGCCGAGGATTCCGTCCAGCCCGGCGATGGTCATGGAGTGCGGCGCCTCGCCCGGCGATACGACGTGCTCCAGGGTGCACGACCCAGCCGCCCCGGCATCGGCGGTCGGGCCGGTCGGACCGGGGCGCGGCGTAGTCGGCGATGACGTGGTCGGCGCGCCGGGAGCGGGCGTCGTGGGAAGCGAGGTGTCGGGCACGTTCGCGCCGTCTCCCGGAACCTGCGGGCATTGAAGGAACAGCACCCCGTCGGCGCCGTCGCTCGTGAGATCGTGCAGCGCCAACCCCGGAGGCGCCGTCGCAACCGAGGCGCCCGTCTCGTCGGTGATCGACACGCCATCGCTCAGCCAGACGCCCGGGGCCTCGGTCTGCGAGGCCGGACCGGTCGGCCCGGTCCCGTCGCCGGAGCGCGATGAAGGAGTCGTCGGTCGACTCGTCGTGGTGCTCGGGTCGGACGACGCCGTGCTGTCGTCGCTGCAGGCAGCGCTGATGAGCGCCGTGGCGGTGACGAGCGCCAGCGTGAATCGACGGCGTGCCCTCGGGATTGACATGGCGGAATCTTGGCCCAACCGGCGGGCCGAGCGCAGGCATGGCGCCGACCGCGGTCGGTACACGGGCGATGATGGGGCAATGGAGATCGTGGCCGAGCCGACGCGGCGAGACCCGCCCGTCGCAGTGGTGGTTGTCGCCGGCGGCAGCGCCCGCCGAATGGGCGCCGACAAGCCGTTGCTGCGAGTTGAGGGCCGCACGCTCGCGGGGCGTGCAGCGGCACTCGCCGAGGGCGCCGGGGCGGTTGTGGTGCGCCCGGCGTCGATGCCGCCGATCCCCGATCTCGACCATCGCTGCGTCGCGGTCGTGGGCGACGAACCGGCGAACAGCGGTCCGGCGGCTGCGGCCGCGCACGGCCTGGCCCGGCTTGTCGCTGCATCGCCGGGGACGCCGCCGGGCGCGTTCGTCGCCGTGCTGGCCGGTGACCTGGCGGTGTTCGGCGGCGCGACGCTCGCTGCGATGCGAGCGCATCTGTCGGCCCGCCCCGGTCTCGATGGGGTGGTCGCCTCGGAGGGAACGCGTCCGCACTGGCTCTGCTCGCTGTGGCGGATCGATTCGCTCGTGTCGCAACCTCCGCCGGGTGCCGGAGCATCGATGCGATCGTGGTTCGAGGGTCTCGCGTGGGATGCGGTGGACGCGCTCGTGGGCGATGTCGACACCCCTGACGATGCACATCGATTGGGGGTGTGGTCCGGCGAGCCGATCCGGCTGCTGTGCCTGAACGTGCGCAGCTCGTTCGCCCGCGACGGAGACGATCGCTGGTCGCTCCGAGGCGCGGCGCTGGCTCGCTTCGTCGTCGGCTGTGAGCCCGAGATCGTTGCGCTGCAGGAGGCCACGGCGCGGCAGCGGAGCGACCTCAGTGCCGCGTTCGCGGCTGCGAGCCGCCGAGTTGTTGTGCTCGGGGAGCCGCGGCGCCGGGTCGCGGGTGAGGCGGTGCCCGTGGTGGCGGACAGCGAGCGCTGGGTTGTGATCCGTTCCGAGACCCGCTGGTTCGGGTCGCGTCCACAGAGGAGCGGATCGAGGGCGTCGGGGGCATCGCGACCGCGGATTGCGACCGCCGTTCGCCTCGTTCGACCGGGGACGGCCGTGCCCCACGATGTCGAGACGCTGCTCGTCGTGAACACCCATCTCGACCATGCCTCCGCGTCGGCGCGTGCTTCTGCGGCGCGCCAGCTCGCGTCGTGGATCGCCGAGTGGCGCCGCGGCCCCGACGGGCGCGACCTCCCGGTCGCCCTCGCTGGAGACCTCAACGCGGCCGCATCGGAGCGCGACGTGTTCGCACCCCTCGAGGCGGCCGGCCTTCGCCGCGTGGTCCCCCACGCGGATCCGCCGACGTTTCGGGGGTTCCGTCGCGGCGCAGCGGGTGCGGCGATCGACCACGTGATGGTCAGCGCCGAACTCGATGCGACGGCGACGGTCGTCGCGGCCGAGGAGGCGTCGGGCAGTCGCCGGTTGTCGGACCACGACGGCATACTCGTCGAGATCGGCCGAGCCGCGCCGGTACCGTACGAGCCATGAGCACGGCGCACACGCCCTCGACCCGGTTTCCTCGCCCACGCTTCACCCGCGCCGCGGCCGCGGTGCCGGTCGTACGGGTCGGGGCGGTGGACCGCAACACCGAGGCGATCGTGGAGCTGTACGAGTCGGCGTGCGCGCAGCACGCGGATGTCGTGGTCTTCCCCGAGTTGGCGCTGTGCGGGTACACGATCGCCGATCTGGTCCACCAGCGCTCGGTCGTCGACGCATGCGCCGAGGCACTCGATCATCTGGCCGCGGCGACCGTCGACCGATCGACCGTTGCGCTGGTGGGGGCCCCGCTCGTGATCGGACCGAAGCTGTACAACGTGGCCGCGGTGCTCTGCGGCGGCGAGGTGGCGGCGGTGGTGCCGAAGCGCTGGCTGCCCACCTACGGCGAGTTCTACGAGCAGCGCTGGTTCGCCGACGCCGGCGACCTGAACGCACCACCCACGGTGTTCGACGCCGGCGCATGGCACCTCGGGGTCGAGGTGTGCGAAGACCTGTGGGTGCCGGAGCCGCCGAGTGGACGGCTCGCGCTGGGCGGCGCCGAGGTGATCGCGAACCTTTCGGCCTCCAACGAGATCCTCGGCAAGCAGGAGTGGCGACGCACGCTCATTCGCGCCCAGTCGGGTCGGTTGATGTGCGGGTACGTGTATGTGTCGTCGGGGGTCGGCGAGTCGACGGCCGACACGGTGTTCGGTGGCTCGGCGTTCATCGCCGAGAACGGGTCGATCCTGGCCGAGGCGCCGCGGTTCACCCGCGAGCCCCAACTCGTGCTCGCCGACCTCGACGTGGACGCGCTTGCTCGTGACCGCTGGCGCAACACGAGCTTTCGGCCCGACCCCTCGTGCGAGGTCGAGCATGTGACCCTGCGCATCGCACCGGCAGAACCGCCCGCCGATCTGCGCCGGTATGTCGATGCGCATCCGTTCGTTCCCGACGATGACACCGCGCGGCGCGAGCGATGCGAGGAGATCCTCGCGATCGCTGCGAACGGGCTGATCTCGGCGATGGACGCCGCGCGTTGCGACCACCTGGTGCTCGGCGTCTCGGGCGGGCTCGACTCGACGCTCGCCGCAGTCACGGCCGTGCGTGCGCTCGACGTGGCGGGCCGCAGCCGCGCCAACCTGCACGTGTTGGTGATGCCCGGTCCTGCGTCGAGCGGGCGCACGCAGTCGAATGCCGAGGTGCTGGCGCGCCGGCTCGGAGCGTCGGTGCGGGTGGTGTCGATCGCCGAGCTCACGGAATCGGCGCTGGGGGCGATCGGCCACGACGGCACAACCGAGGACGTCACGTTCGAGAACACGCAGGCGCGGCTGCGCACCCTGCTGCTCATGAACACCGCCAACCTCGAGCGCGCTCTGGTGGTGGGTACCGGCGACCTCAGCGAGCTGGCGCTCGGGTGGTGCACGTTCAACGGCGACCATATGTCGATGTACAACGTCAACGTCGGCATCCCCAAGACGCTCGTTCGCCACGTGGTGGCGACTGCGGCGGCGTGGGACGAGTTCGACCCGGTCGCCGAGGTGCTGCACGACATCATCGACACGCCGATCTCGCCCGAGCTGACCGGTGGCGGCGCCGGCATCGAACAGCGCACCGAAGACATCGTGGGCCCCTACGAGTTGACCGACTTCTTCCTGTACCGCTTCGTCCGATTCGGCGATCGGCCCGACAAGGTTGCCTACCTCGCGGCGGTGGCCTTCGACGGCCGGTACGGCGACGACGAGATCGCGCACTGGTTGGGGGAGTTCCTGCGCCGCTTCACCGCGAGCCAGTTCAAACGCGACGCGCTGCCGAACGGACCGAAGGTGGGCACGGTCGCGCTGTCGCCCCGCGCGGACTGGCGGATGTCGCCGCAGGCGGGCGACTGGTTCGGGGACGCGCCGCAGTAGTCAACGGCGCGGCGCTCAACGGCGCGGCAGTCAACGGCGCGGCGCTCAACGGCGCGGCGCTCAACGGCGCGGCGCTCAACGGGAGAGCCTGTGGGAAGCTGGCGATCCGTCGATTCGTTCCGTGAGGAGCCGTGATGCGCCTGTTCCGCCGCCCCGCCGAGATTCCCGCTCCCGAGGACTGCCTGCCGGGCCGCGCCGACGAGATGGTCGTCGCGGAGCGCCACTTCGTGCTCGACGCGCCGCTGCGTGGCCCGTTTCCCGATGGTCTCGATTCGCTGATCGTCGGCATGGGCTGCTTCTGGGGCTCCGAGCGGCTGTATTGGCAGCTCCCGGGGGTGTTCACCACGGCCGTCGGCTACAGCGGCGGCACCACGCCGAACCCGACGTACGACGAGACGTGCACCGGCCGGACGGGTCACACCGAGGCGGTGCTGGTGGTGTTCGATCCTCAGGTCGTGTCGCTCGACGATCTGTTCGCCGTGTTCTGGGAGAACCACGATCCCACGCAGCACCTGGGCCAGGGCAACGACCATGGCAGCCAGTACCGCACGGCGATCTACACCAACTCCGACGAGCAGCAGGCCGCCGCGCTGGCGTCTCGGGCCCTCTATCAGGAGCGCCTCACCGAGCGTGGGTTCGGCGAGATCACCACCGAGATCGCGCCCCGAGGCGAGTTCTTCTACGCCGAGGACTACCACCAGCAGTACCTGGCCAAGAACCCACGCGGCTACTGCAACCACGGGTTCTGCCAGGTCTCGTACGCCGACTGACCCGCGGCCACCGTCCGCGGTGTTTGCCCACGGTGCGCGCCGCGGTGTTGCGGGGTCGCGCATCTAGGGTGGAGGCGCATGCAGCGGCGCATCTACGGGATCGAGGCGGAGTACGGCGTGACGTGCACGTCGCGCGGTCAGCGTCGGCTGAGCCCCGACGAGGTCGCTCGGTACCTGTTCCGCAAGGTGGTGTCGTGGGGGCGGAGCTCGAACGTGTTCCTCGCCAACGGCGCGCGCCTGTACCTCGACGTCGGGTCGCACCCCGAGTACGCGACGCCCGAATGCGATTCGCTGTACGACCTGGTGGCGCACGACAAGGCGGGGGAGCGGATTCTCGAGCAGCTCCTGGCGTCGGCCGAGGAGCGCCTGGCCGACGAGGGCATCCGTGGCGATATCTACCTGTTTCGCAACAACACCGACTCGGCCGGCAACTCCTACGGCTGCCACGAGAACTACCTGACGTCGCGCGACGAGGATCTGGCGCGCTACACCGAGGTGCTCATCCCGTTTCTGGTCAGCCGCCAGATCTATGCGGGCGCCGGCAAGGTGCTGCAGACGAGCCGCGGCGCGACCTTCTGCATCTCGCAGCGGGCCGAACACATCTGGGAGGGCGTTTCGTCGGCCACCACTCGCAGCCGGCCGATCATCAACACCCGCGACGAACCGCATGCCGATTCCGAGCGCTACCGCCGCCTGCACGTGATCGTGGGCGACACGAACATGAGCGAGTACCCGACGTTCCTGAAGGTCGGCGCCACGAGCCTGCTGCTGCGCATGCTCGAAGATCCGGCCGTGGTGCTTCGGGACATGACCTTGGACAACCCGATCCGTGCGATCCGCGAGATCAGTCACGATCCGACGTGTCGGCGCCGCGTGCGCCTGGCGAACGGACGCGAGGCCTCGGCGCTGGAGATCCAGGCGGAGTACCTGAACCGTGCGTTGCGCTACGCCGACAACCATGACTTGTCGCCGCAGGAGAAGCAGGCGCTCGGCATGTGGGAGCACGTGATGACCGGGCTGGAAGGCGATCCGTTGAGCCTTGGCCGCGAGGTCGACTGGGTCACCAAACACAACCTGATCGAGTCGTACCGCGCTCGAGCCGATCTGCCGCTCGCCGCGCCGCAGGTCGCCCTGATCGACCTGCAGTACCACGACATCAGCCGTTCGCGGTCGGTCTTCTACAAGCTGCAGCGGCGCGGGCTGGTCGAGCGGATCGTGACCGATGCCGACATCGCCGAGGCCGTCGAGGTTGCGCCGCAAACCACGCGGGCACGGCTGCGCGGCGAGTTCGTGAAGCGCGCCAAGGAGCGCCGCCGCGACTACACGGTCGACTGGGTGCACCTGAAGCTGAACGATCAGGCGCAGCGCACGGTGTTGTGCAAGGACCCGTTCCGATCGCACGACGAGCGCGTGGATGCGCTCATCGAGTCGCTGTAGCGCTCGCTCACCGAGCGACACGGGCGCGCGGCGGTTTCGGTGAGCGACACCGTGGCGGTTGCGCCGCGCGTCACCCGATTCAGCGGGAGCGCCACTCGATTCGGCGGCCCGACGAGAAGAACTCCTGGCCCTCGCGCATGGCCTCGTCGGTGTTGCCGATGCCGACGAACGCCCAACCCATGTTGAGCGCCTGGCGCCGGTTCATCTCGAGGGCGGCCCACACCGACCGCACGGTCGCCTGCACCGCGTGCGACGGCGCCGACGCGACCGCCTCGGCGGCCCACCGCACGGCGTCGGTCAGTTCGTCGGCCCCAACGACCTCGCTGACCATGCCGATCTGGTGTGCCCGCTGGGCGGAGAGCCGCTCGTGGTTGCCGAGCAGGGTCATGCGCATGACCTCGCCGAAGGGCATCTTCTGCAGCATGTGGATCGGCTCGTAGGGGGCGCACATGCCGTAGGTGACGTGGGGGTCGAAGAAGGTGGCGTGATCGGCGGCGATGATGAAGTCGACCTCGCCGAGCAGGTAGAAGGCGCCGCCGCATGCCATGCCGTTCACGGCTGCGATCACGGGCTTCCACAGATCGTTCGATTTGGGTCCGATCCAGTCGCCCGGGTCGTCGAAATGGAATGGGGTGCTGCCGAGCATGGTCTCGGCGCCCTCGGGCGGCGTGTCGTCGGCTGCGGGGATGTCGCCGCGATCGAGTCCGGTCGAGAACGCCTTGGACCCCGCTCCGGTGAGCACCACGCAGCGCACCGAGTCGTCGTAGCGCAGTGTTCGCCAGATGTGGCGAAGCTCGGCCTGCATGGTCCGGTTGAAGGCGTTGTAGACGTCGGGTCGGTTCATCGTCACCCACGCGACGGCGTTCTCCACCCGGTAGTCGATCGTCTCGAATTCCATGCGCAGTTCCTAGCAGCCGCCCGCGCCGATTCGGACGCTGCCGGCATGGAGATCGGCCGCGCCTTCGCCGGCGTGCGCCGGCGCGGAGCGCTTCTCCCGGTCGGGGCGGTAACGTGCACGGCCGTGGTGCCCCGATGGTTGTTGCTCCTGGTCTGCGGGCTGGGCCTCGCGGGAGCTGGCGTATGGGGACGCTCGGCGGCCTTGCGTCTGCGGTCATTGCGGCGTCTGCGTTCGCTGACCGACGAGCCCGACATCAACATGTTGGCCACCGGAGCGCTCGCCCGCGACGTGCACAGCGCGGGCCTGTACGTGGTGATCGCCGTGGCTTCGGGCTTTGCCGCGGCAGCGCACCCCGATCACGAGGCCGCGTGGTGGGCGTTGTGCCTGATCGCGGTGCCGGTGGTCGCGAGCCTTGCGTTGGCGCGGTATGCGAAACGCGACGCGCTGCTGTCGGACAAGCGGGTGAGTATCGAGCACCGGGCGGTCGAGCTGCTCCAACAGGCCGACGCGGCGCCGAACCGGTGGGCCGAGCGGCTCGCGCCGAACACCCTCCCGCCAACGCCGGGGTACTCGGTTGGGCACGTACGCCAGGCGGGAACCGGGGTGATGTCGGGCGACCTGCTCGATGTGTACCACCTGCCGAGCGGTCGGCTGTGCTGCGTGGTGGGCGACGTGTCGGGTCACGACGTGGAGGCGTCCATCACGGCACTGCAGACGAAGTTCCTGCTGCGCTCGTATCTGCGCCGCTATCGAGATCCGGGCCAGGCGCTCGAGGAGCTGAACCGTCAGCTCGTCGACTACGAACGGCCGGAGGAGTTCGTGTCGCTGTTCGTGGTGGTGTTCGACACCGAGGCGGGCACGCTGCGGTACGCATCGGCGGGGCACCCGTCGGTCTGGCTGTGCCAGGACCACCATGTTCGCCCGCTGCGCTCGACGGGGCCCCTGTTGATGCTCGACGGCGAGGCCACGTACCTGTCGCGGGAGGAGTCGGTGAGTGCCGGCGACGTCGTGGTCATGTTCACCGACGGACTGGTGGAGGCGCGGTCGGGCCAGCAGTTCTTCGGCGAGGAACGGGTCGCCGCCGCGGTGCGCCGTGCCAGCGAGGTGGAGCCCGCCGTGCTGTGCCGGCAGTTGCTCGACGCGGCCACCGAGTTCGCGGGCGGCCGCATCACTGACGACGTGACCGTGCTGGCTGTCAAGCGCGTCGACGGCGACTGAGCCGGGTTCGCCGCACCCGGGTTCGAATCGCATCGGAGGGTGCCGCACCGCGACAATCTCTCGATGTCCACCGACCATCAGGCACGACTCAGCGATGCCCTGGCGCGTGCGCCGAAGGGCAACCTGCACAAGGAAGCGGAGAAGCTGGCGCGGCAGGGGAAGCTGTTCGTGCGCGAGCGGATCGAGTTGCTGTGCGACCCCGGCACGTTCGTGGAGGACGGCCTGCTCGCGAACGCGATGGCGACCGACCTGCCGTCGGACGGCGTGGTGACGGGCGTGGGCGAGATCGACGGGCGGCCCGTGGCGGTCATGGCGAACGATCCGACGGTGAAGGCCGGCTCGTGGGGCGCTCGGACCGTGGAGAAGATCGTGCGGCTCACCGACCTGGCGTTGCGCGACGAGTTGCCGGTGTTCTGGCTGGTCGACTCGGCGGGTGCGCGGATCACCGATCAGGTGGAGCTGTTTCCGGGGCGGCGTGGTGCCGGGCGCATCTTCTACAACCAGGTGCGCCTGTCGGGGAAGGTGCCACAGATCTGTTGCCTGTTCGGCCCGTCGGCAGCGGGGGGCGCGTACATCCCCGCGTTCTGCGACATCGTGATCATGGTGGAGGGCAACGCGTCGATGTATCTCGGCTCGCCGCGCATGGCCGAGATGGTCATCGGCGAGGTCGCGACGCTCGAGGAGACCGGCGGTGCGCGCATGCACTGCACCGTGTCGGGCTGCGGCGACAACCTGGCCGTCGACGACGCCGACGCGATCGAGCAGGCGAAGGCGTACTTCACGTACTTCCCGCCGTCGTGGCGTCACGCCCCGCCGATCTACGAAGCGGTTGCGCCCGTGCGGACCCTGACCGCCGATGTCGTGCCGGCCGAGGAGACCCGCGGGTACGACATGCATGATGTGATCGACGCGCTCGTGGACGCCGAGAGCTTCTTCGAGGTGAAGCCGCTGTTCGCGCCCGAGTTGATCGTCGGGTTCGGGTTGATGGACGGGTCGCCGATCGGGTTCGTGGCCAACAACCCGGCGGTGAAGGGCGGCGTGCTGTTCACCGACACCGCCGACAAGGCGGCACGGTTCATCTGGGCGTGCGATGCGTTCAACATCCCGCTCGTGTTCCTGGCCGACGTGCCGGGCTACATGATCGGCACCGAGGTGGAGCGCCAGGGAATCATCCGGCACGGCGCGAAAATGATCACGGCCGTGTCGGAGGCGACCGTGCCGAAGGTGTCGGTGATCGTGCGCAAGGCGTACGGCGCCGGGCTGTACGCCATGTCGGGTCCGGCGTTCGAACCCGAGGCGACGCTCGCCCTGCCCACGGCGAAGATCGCGGTCATGGGGCCCGAAGCCGCGGTGAACGCCGTGTTCGCGAACAAGATTGCGGCGATCGTCGACCCGGTGGAACGCGAGGCGTTCGTGACCCGCGAGCGCGAGGTGTACGAGGAAGACGTCGACCTGTTGCACCTGGCCTCGGAGCTGGTTGTCGACGCCGTGGTCGACTGGGAGTCGCTGCGAGTGGAGATCTTGCGGCGGATCAGCCGGGCGGCGGGCAAGAGTAGGCATTTTTCTGATCGTCGCCATGGGGTTCCGCCGGTCTGAGTCGTTCGGGCAAGATGTCGCGCGGTAACGCCGGGTGTTCGGGCTGAGCCGTTCGGGCGTCGGGTGTCAGGCGTCGGTGTCGGGTGTGGCACCGGGATGGGGTTCGTGGGATGGGGATTGTGGGGATGAGCCCGCTGGTGGGTGACGAGACGCCAAGACGGGTGAGCGCGCCGCGGGGCATGACGCGCCGCGAGCTGCTGCGGGCGCTGGGCGTCGGTGCGCCCGGCATCGTGCTGCTCAACGGGTGCGTGCCGGAGCCGTCGCCCGAGCATCCGCTGCCCGTGCACGATCGGCCCGACCCGGCGCCGTTCCTCGACGGCGTGATGGCCGGCGACCCGCAGCCCGACGGCACGATCATCTGGACCCGCGTGGCCGCGGCGGCCGATGCCGAGCCGGTGGGTGTCATCTGGAGCGTCGCGACCGACCCCGAGTTCGCGACGATCGTCGCAGGCGGCACCGAGGTGGCGACCGCCGAGCGCGGCCACACCGTGAAGGTGCGGGTGACCGACCTCGCGTCGGATCGCTGGTACTGGTACCGGTTCGAGGCGCTGGGCGTCGCGAGCCGCACCGGCCGCTTGCGCACCGCACCGGCGCTCGACGCTCAGCCCGATCGGCTGCGGTTCGCCTTCGGGAGTTGCCAGCAGCTCAACGACAGCTGGTTCGTTTCGCATCGCGCCGCCGCGGAGGAGCCGAACCTCGACTTCTTCCTGCATCTCGGCGATTACGTGTACGCGGATGATCGGGCGAGCCAGACGCTCGGCGACTACCGCAACCTGTATCGCCGGTGGCGGAGCGAGCCGCTCCTGCGCGACTTCAACGCAAAGCTGCCGATGGTGGCGATGTGGGACGACGGGGAGTTCTTCTACGGCGTCGGTCGCTTCGGGCCGCCAGCCCGGGTGGAGGCCGCAAGTCGGGCCTGGTTCGAGTCGATGCCCGTGGCCGAGAACGGCGGGCGTGCGTGGCGCACGATGAGCTGGGGAGCCCTGGTCGATCTGCCCGTGATCGATGTGCGGTCGCAGCGCGACCCGGCGATCGCCGAGGCGGACCGCACGAAGGCGCCGGGAAGCGACGCGTACCTGGAGTCACGGTCGCAGTTGGGTGCCGAACAGGCGCTCTGGCTGCGCGAACGGCTGTTGAGCTCGGCGGCACGGTGGCGCATCGTGGGGAGCGGGGTGCCGATCAATCCGTGGCGGCTCGTGAACCTGGAGTTCCTGCGGCTGTTCCAGTCGGACCTTCCGCCGAACGCGGGCCTGTACGCGTCGGCCGACGGCTGGGACGACTACGTGGCCGAGCGGACGGGTCTCCTCCGGTCGCTCGCGGCCGAGGGCGTGCACGACACGGTGTTCGCGACCGCGCACACCCACATTGCGATGGCGTCGGACTTGCGGGTCGACCCCGATGCCGGCGGGCCGATCGTGGGGCACGACCTGGTGGCGCCGTCGATGACCGCCGATCCCGATGTGGTGTCGGCCTACCTGGGCGACTTGCCTCGCGACGCGGCGCGCAGCCTGCTGCGGATCGCCGAAGGGTGGGTGCTGAACCAGAACCCCGGCATGCGACACCTGAACCTGGAAGACCAGGGGTATGTCGTGATGGACGTGACGCCCGACGAGATCGTGGCCGAGTACCGCATGATCGACACGTTCGACCCGAACGCCGAGGCGTACACCGCCGCACGCTTCCGGATCGTTCCAGGCGGCGCCCGCATGGAGGTGCTGCGGCCCACGCACGCCCGCGGCTCGTTCCGCTGAGGCTCGGCCGCCCGGCCGGCCGGTCGGCCGCGTGTTTCGTCGCCGGCGCGGGCGGGTGTAGGAATGCGCCGTGCCGTGGTGCGACGAGTGTTCCCACTTCTACAACCCCAACACGTTGACCGCCGAGGGCGACTGCCCCGAGGGGCATCACGTGGCCGATCCGGACTCCGACGACGAGCCGGGCACCAAGATCCCGTGGCACTTCTGGTTGCTGGTGGTCGCGCTCGTGATCTACCTGGGCTGGCGGCTGATCCAGGGGATTCAGTGGCTGCTCAGCTGAGGTGAGGCGACGCGTCCGCCGCCGAGTTGGCGGACGGGTTCGCGACTGCGGCTACAGTGACGCCGCACATTCCGGGCTGTGGCGCAGGTTGGTAGCGCGTCTGACTGGGGGTCAGAAGGTCGTCGGTTCAAATCCGGCCAGCCCGACTCTGACTGGTTCACGAAAGTGGGCCTTCAGTGTTCACGAAACCCCGTCCCGGAGCGATCCAGACGGGGTTTCGTCGTGTTCTGCCGGCTTCTGAGTGCCGGCGACAGCTGTCGCTCGCTGCGGTGACCGGTGGCGGGGCATGAAGATGCCCCGGGTCACCGAGATTCGGTGTGCCGGGCATGGTGAGCACTCCGGCTCCGTCGGAGTGGTTGATTAGTTCGGTGCGGTTGCTGGGGGTGGGTCGGTGCCCGTGTGGAGGCCCGGTCCGGCCCTTTCGAACGCCCAATCGTCGTCGGTGACCGGGGCGAGTGCTGGGTCGTCGGAGATGACGTGTTGGTCGGTGGCCCAGGTGGTGATGCGTCTGGCGTTGGTCGCAACGGCGAGTGCTGCGAGCATCAGGGTGACCTTGATGGGGCCCATGGTGCAGAACATGCCGCGAGCGAGGGCACCGAGGGCGGGGTTGCGGAGCTCGCCGAACCTGCCTTCGACGTAGGTGCGGCGGGTGTAGTCCTTGATCCATGAGTCGGAGTCCCACCGGTGTGTCTGGCGCAGTTCTTGTTCGTCACCAGCTGGACCCGTCCGCCACCGAGATGCCGTACGGGACGCGACGTGGAGTCATCTTCGTGGCCATCAACGGGCTGCCCTCCAGACGACCCAGAGGCCCTCCGGTTCGTCACGAGCGCCGCGACCACCTCTGGTGGTCTGTCAGACCCAGCCGTCCTCAGTGGGATCGCCGAGCTGCGCAGTCGCTTCGGACTCGCTCTCTGCGGACTCATCATTCGCTATAGGAACCTCGATGACGAGTCGGCCCGGGTCTGTTTCGCTCGCGCCGAACTCGATCTGTTCGTTCAACCGCTGGTCCTCCTCGATGCTCACCAGTTCGATCGTAAGAACGCCACCGCCGGGCGTCTCGACGTTCAGAGGCAAGCCGATCCCGAGGACGAGCTCGATGTCGTTATGGTTCTCTCCCCGAATGTGGCCGAGCAGCGACTCGCTGGCCCAGACGCCGATCTGTGCCGGTGAGGTTCCAGCGACGTGGCGCAGCTGGAGGACGGTCTGATCATCGTCGGGTGTCTCGACCTGGTGGTACTCGATGCTGACCTTCTCACGGTCCAGGATCCTGGCTGCGACGCGAGTGTCGGGGGTGTGAGCAACGTTCAACAGGTCAGCGATCTCCGAGGGTGTCGCGTCGAAGCTGGACCCCCATTCCACCCAGTTGAGCGAACGCAGCCATGGCAGCAGTTCCTCGTCCGTCACGAGGTCGTGGTAGAGGTCGGCAACCGTCCCCGCGAGCCGTCGTGACCGGACTCCGTCGGCCATCAGCTGGAGACCGGCTGCGGTGTCGATTCCGTAGCGCACGTAAGCGGGAACCTGCGGTGAGAGCACTTCATCGTTGAGTCGCTCGTTGGTCCATGCGATCAGCGTCCCGAACATCCAAGGAAGGTGGTGTTCGAACATTCGCGACGTGTACTCGCTCAGCTGTTCGTACCGGAAATTCTCATCGGTGACAGCGGCGAGGTGACCGGTGGCAAGCTCCTCCAACGTGTGGCCCGCCACCCAGTCCTGAAGAAGCTGGGCCTGGTCGACCGGGAGAGCGTCGAGCCGGCTGCTGTTGTAGCGGGCCCTGAACACCGGTGGGCGACGGTCGAGTGCGACGATGCGTTCGAGACGGCCACCCCCAACGAGCAGCTCGAGCGTCTCACGGGCGTCACGGGCGTCGCCGGCCATACCGATGTCGGCGACGAGTTCGCCGACCATCGCGTCGAGCGCCCGCGCAACGGGAATTCGTAACCCGGCTCGGGCCCACTGCGCGCGGGTGAGCGCGTCGGCGTTGTTATACGCGGCGAGCGCCCGCTCGGTGACCGCAACCCAGCGTTGGCGGGTCGGAGCGTCGCACTCACGCCATGCAAGGCTCGCATCGAGCACCGAGGTAATCTCATCGATCGTCGAGGCTCGACCCAACCGGGCGAGGGCGTCGGCGAGGAACCAGACGTAGGTCAGGAATTCCTCGATCGAGGGTGACGTCGCCTCGAGCACGACGTCCTCGCCCTCGGCGAGCCGCTGTTCGAACTCCGCGAGAGCGCTGAGCACCTCGCCTCGACCGAGCGTCGAGTGCACGTCAAGCGCGTCCCCGGCGCCGGTGAAACGTTCGAAGGTGGCGTCGTCTGCGACGCTCTCTACGAGCACCACCCAGCCTTCGGTTTCCTTGGTGGCGCGACCTGCGCGCCCCACAGCGTTGACGAGGTCGGCAGCGTCCACGCTCGTCACCCAGTTCCCGCCGTCCCCGTAGTACCCCGTGTTCGCGATCACGACGCTGTGGACCGGGAGGTTGACGCCCTCGATGAGCCCGGTCGTCGCTGCGATGTGCTGCAAGTCGCCGGCGCGCATGGCCGACTCGATCTCCGCCAGGATGTCGTCCGGCAACGAGGCGTGGTGGAACGCGACGCCCTTGCGAACCATGGCGACGAGCTCGGCGTCACCGGTCCGTGTCTGAATGAGATCAGCGAGAGCCATCGTCCCAGCACCCACCGCGGGCTCGATGGCTTCAGCGACGGCACCGGCCAGGCGCCGGGCTTCCGCCTTCGTGGATGTAATGGTGAGAACCGGCCCGAACCTCCCGAGATGGTGGATCAACGGGACGGCGAGGTCACGGAGCTTCGTGCTCTTGGCGCCATCGCGCGAGGGCTTGCCGGTCTCGCGGTCGAGTTTGAGGACGAGAGTTCCGACAGGCTCAGCGAAGGTCAGCACCGTCGTCCCGTTCCCCGTTCGAACGTACAGCTGCCCTTGGAGCTTGGCCTTCTGGCGACGTAGGCCGTTCTTCGTGGTTGCCGGCACGTCCTCCCAGTCGGTGGCTTTGGTCGAGTACACCGAGTGGAGGCGTCGTGGGCCCCGCCAGTCGGAGTGCACGGACTCCAGTGGGGCAGATCCCGGATCGATCCATTGCTGGATGTGGGCACGGTTCCCGAGTGCCGCCGACAGCAGGATGAGACGCGGCGCACGCGCATCGATCCGCTCGAGGGCATGTAGGAACGTCAGTGTCGCTTCGAGGCTCCAGCCGCGGTCACCGTCAGAGATCAGGTGGGCCTCATCGACAATGACGAGCCCGAACTCATTGAGGAACCCGTCAGGGTCATTTCGCAGCCGGCTCGCGAGCTTCTCGGGCGTCATCGTTCTCAGCCGGGCGTTCGGATGCGTCGGTGCGGTGAGGCCAAGCGGGCCGTCGTCCTCGGCACGGACCGACATCGTGTTGAGGCGTTGCCGCAACGATTGGAGCACCTCCCGGCCCAGGCTGTGCGTAGGTGTCACGAAGCACACCTTCGACTCCGGGTCCGATGCCAGGTGTGCCAAGACGAAGAGCTGCGACAGCAGCGTCTTGCCGGCACTCGTGGGGAACGAGACGACCAGGCGCCTCGTTGACGGAAGCAGGGGACTGCTCGAACCTGTGGTCAGGAGCTCGACCTGCGGGGGCCACAACGACAACACGGCCGGGTCGCCCAGCGTCATCGCACGGGCCGGCGCCTGGCCGAGCTCTGGCGGAACGACCGACCACACGGACGCCGAGCTGAGTTCACCACCGACGTCGAGGAGATGCGCGGCGACCCATCGCGAATCGAGATCACCTTGCGACGCGGTCGCGTCGAGGGCACGGAGGAACGCTCCCTGCGCGCTTTCGAGACGTTCCGCTTGGCCGTAGGTGAGATGGATCAGCAGATGCCAGATGCCCGTGCGCACGTACTCCGCTGCGGCGTAGTGGCTGTCGCGCAGCGGTGACACCAGATCCTGGGAGATCACATCGGCGGCGCCCTGCATTTGTTGCAGCACGGGGAACAGGCGGCGCCGATCGAGGGCGAGGAGCATGCAGCCGAGTGCAAGAGACCGCTCTCCAGGAGGGCTCAGCACCTCGACGTCGGGGACCTCCGATTGCCGGTAGATGGCGATCGAGTTTGGTGCGAGCCCGCCGCGCTGGTAGCTGAGCTGCGCAGCGAACACCATCGCCAACCGGTCCGGCGACTGCGCATTCTCCCGGTTCAACGAGAGGTCGAGGATGTGCCCCGCAACCTGATGGGCCCGTCGTTGCCTATCCAGCGGGTACAGCTCGAGGCGCGCGCTAGCGGACCCGATCGCGTGGAGGTACCAGCCGGTCGCGAGCAAGTCCTCTGAGATCTGATCGGACTCGGTCACCAGGGCGACCTCGGCCTCGGCGAGAAGCCGTGCGAGGTCCTCTGGGCTCGGCAGCCGGGCACGCTCCGGTCCGAGCGCCTCGGTCAGGAGCTGAACGTTCAGAGCCCTTTCCATATCGCCTCTCGGACTGCGATGGTGAACTTGTCGAACTCCGGGATGCGGGTGATCAGTCCCTCGCGTTGGCGGTCGCCGGCGTGCTCTGCGAAGTAGTTGGGCAGCCCTGCGAAACAGTCGTCCCAGTCCGTCAGGTCAGAGGTCGTCACGCTGACGCCCGCACCTGAACCAGCGTCGCCGTCGCCCCACATGTCCGGCATGCGGCCGTAGAATCCGGCCAGCTCATCGTCGTCGCGGACGGCCTCCTGCGTCGTCTTCGACATGCGTGCGAGGTACGCGATGCCGTTGCTGTCGAGCTGCCGGCACGCCCGGTTGACCGTGTCGCCCACTTTGCCCTCGGCGTCGTGCTTCTTCGTTTCCCAGAGCCGAAACGTGAGGTCACCGTCGACGCGAAACACGGCAAGCCCGTCGGCACCCTGGTCGGTGACCGACCAGCCCGGCTCCTCAATACGGACCAGCGTTCGGCCGGCTGCATCGGTCTCACGGGTCAGGGCGAACCAGATGTGCTCCGCCACCAACCCCTGCTCGTGGTCGTTCGTATCTGCCGAACCGCTCGGGAGCAGGTTCGTCGCCAGCGTCTGCAGCACCCGCGTCTGGGTTGGCGCCACCACTACGCCTTCGCCGTTCACGTTGCTTCGCCACAAGTCGTAGTAGTCGGGTAACCCGCCGCAACGCAGCGTCACGATCAGGTCCGCAAGCCACCACACGGCTTCGTCCCGACTGTGGGGCTCGCAGTGGCTCCACGTGTAGCGATCCTCGACGTGGTCATCTCGACTCAACAAGTCGTGAAAGCGCGCCGGGAGGTTGTCGATGTTCGTCATGCGGCCCTCTTTCGGTCATCACTCTACGGGCGACGCCCCAACGAGCCGCCGTGCCGGCTTCCGTCAACTGAAGCGGCCAGCAAACTCGACTGATGTCACGACGGAGAATGGAAGGCCGGTGATCAAGCCGAGTGATCTACGAAATCGAATTTCGTCGGTCACCATGTACCGATCGAAGAACGCTGGCGATGGCTCAAGTTGGTTGAGCCGCTTCGAAAGGCCTGCATCGACCACGTCCCGATTGAACGTCTCGACGTCGCGGTCGGCGAACCAGCTTTCGAACATCGGCAATGTCGGCCGAGCCCCGGACGCTTCGACCTCCCTCCTGATCTTCTCGCGAGCGGCCTCCTCGGACTGGGAGTAGCGGCTCTTGTTTGCGAGAACACCCTCGTAGACGAGTATCGGCGCACCGTCATTGCTGGCCTCAGACACCATTGCTCCACGGGTGGCTTCGTCAAGGTACCGGTCGGCGATGCGGAGCGGTCCGCCTGACATGGCCTCGCGGACATGGCGCCTGTCGGGCTGTTGGAGGATTCGGGGGCCGGCGAGCTCGAAGAAGTGATAGCGGTTCGCGGCGTAGAGCGTTGGCTTCGGAAGAGCGAGCGCGACGTCACTTGGAGGTTGACGAGCGACCCGACGATCTCGACGCTCCCACGAGCGATCGCTCGGTGAAGAGCCGGTAGGCCGATCCCGATGGCTGGCGTCGCCGGAGGATCGACAAGGTAGCTGTACTGCTGCGTATCGAGGTGCACACGTCTCACGGACGCAACGGTAGTAATCACGGCCGGTCGTGGCCGAGCGAGTATTCGAGCGGCTCGCCAAAGGAATTGGGCTAGCGTCGCATTCTCCAGCAAGTTCCAAAGGATGATTGGGCGCGCTTCTATGAAATACGCAAACGAGATCGAGGTGAAGAAGGCACTCGGGATCGAGTCGTGGAGGAACCTGTCCAGGGACAGGGTGATCGAGCTCGCCTCGATGATGCCCGACATGGACACGGAAGTCGCCCTGAAGATCATCGAGCAGCTTCCGGAGTTCACGAGCTTCGCGCTGCAGACACTTGAATTCATCGAGAAGCGACACGAGTCTTCGCTGCGCCACAACGCCGCCAGTCAGGAGCGTGTTCACAACGCTTTCGGGGAAGTCAGAGAAGTTCTCAAGGGTGAGCTTGACACAGACCTCACTCCGGAACAGAGGACCCACATTTACGGCCTGTTGATGGAGACTGCGAATCGCGAGTTCCAGAAGGACAGCGAGAACAAGGAGTTCATCGAAGGCCTGTTCCAGAAGGCCGCAGTTGTCGCCGCTGCACTCGTAGCCTCGGCCGTGGTGTTCGTCGGCGGACGAGTGATGGTTCAAACGCAGGAGGGTCTGGACGGCTCCCGCCTTCCCGACGCGTAGTTCGCGGCGGGCGCTGGCGAGCGTGTTTGTGTTCCGACGGTTCTTCGCACGAACGCTGCATCTGCGTCAGACGTCGCTCGCAGCGGCTCTTCGGCCGGCTCGGCTATCGATCGCCCAACGGCGACCGTAGGCTCGGTGTGGCAGACGCGGGAGGTCGGCCTTGACACCGAGACGTGATGGCGAGCAGAGCACGACCGACCCGAACTGAACGAGGCGATCAGTCGCGCCGTCAACTGCACCTCATTCTCGACGCTCGGGGCCATGCTCCGGCCGGCGCTGAGATGCCCGCGAGCTGACCTGACCGGCGAGTCCCGCGTGCGGAACGCCCCGGCACTTGCACCTCGGCGCAGGTCGGCCCGTCGCTGGTCGTGTGGGGGCGGCAGACTGGGTGCCGGTGCGTTGAGAGGAGTCGCCCATGGCTGGTGTCGTTCGTGAGATCTGGCGGTATCCGGCGAAGTCGATGCTCGGCGACCGGGTCGAGCGGGCCGAGCTGCTTGGCCACGGGATGGTGGGCGATCGGATGTGGGCGGTGCGCGACGGCGTCCGCGGCGGGATCCGTGGCGCGAAGAAGATCAGCGGGCTGATGCGGTTGAGCGCCCGGTACCTGGTCGAGCCCGACGGCTCGCTTCCGCCTCCGCCGATCGAGATTCGGCTCCCGGACGGCACCGTCACCGGCTCCCAGCAATCCGACGTTGATGCGAGGCTCTCCGACGCTCTGGGACATCCCGTCGCGCTGGAGGCGTTGCGGCCGGCCGCCGACGTGGAGCATTTCCGTCGTGGCCGGCCCGACAGCGACGATCTGCTTGCCGAGCTGCGCGGCATTTTCGGCCGCGAAGACGACGAGCCGCTGCCCGACATGGCGGGCATGCCGGAGACGATCTTCGAACACGAATCGCCGCCCGGCACCTACTACGACGTCTTCCCGATTCACCTCATCACGACCTCGTCGCTGGCTCATCTCGCCGCGCTGGCCCCCGAGTCGAACATCGATGTACGCCGATTCCGCCCGAGCGTGGTGATCGACACTGGCGACGATCCCAACGACGGGTGGGTGGAACAGACCTGGATCGGCCGCAGCCTGCGGGTCGGCACCGCGGAACTTGCGGTCGTGATGGCGTGCCCGCGGTGCGTGATGCCGACGCGGGCGGTCGGCGAACTGGCCGAGGACCGCTCCGTGTTGCGTCGGATCGTGCGCGACGCGAATCAGAACTTCGGCGTGTACGCGACGGTTGTTCGGCCGGGCACCATCGCTGTCGGCCAGACGGTGCGCCTCGGCGACGGGAGAGCGACCGAGTAGCGTTTCAGCGGTTGGGGGACGAGGGAGGGATCATCGTGATGCGGCACGTCAATCGATCATTCGGGTTGTCCATGGCGCTGGGAGCATCCGCGCTGGTCGTGACCGGGTGCCCCGGTCCGCCTCCGGCGCCCACGTCGATCGCCGTCACCACGACGGCCGATGTGGTCGACGCGAACGACGGCGTCGTGTCGCTGCGCGAAGCGGTCACCAAGGCGGCGCAAGACGGGGCCGATTCGACGATCTCGCTCGACGGGGCCGCCGAGTACGCGCTGACCCGGTGCGACCTGGGTGCGCCGATCCACTCCGCCGACCAGACAGTGTCGATCACGACCGACGACGGATCGCGTGCGACCATCCGCCAGACCTGCTCGCAGGGCCAAGTCCTTCGATTCACCGGAGGCGCGGTCGAACTGTCGCACCTCGTGGTGCGCGGCGGTCGCCTCGGCTCAGGGGTGAACTGTTCGTGGCCGACCAACCCGGCGTGCAAACGCGGTGCCGGCATCGAGACGACGGCGAGGATCACGCTCACCGACATCGAGATGACCGACAACCTCGCCGACCTCGGCCCCGGGGGAACCCAAGGCGGCGCGCTCGCAGCGATGGCGGGCGCGACCATTCGTGACTCGTCGTTCCACGACAACCGCAGCGACCGTTGGGGAGGCGCCATCGTGTCGAGCGGACCGCTCGTCGTGGAACGGTCGAACTTCGTCGCCAACCACGCGCTCGAGGGCAACGCCATCGCGTCCGAATCGGGCGGCGCCGACATCACGGACACCCTGTTCGAGAACAACACCGGCGGATCGGGCGGTGCGATCGTCATACGCGGCGGCACGCTCGTGCTCGCCGATAGCGTTCTGCGCGGCAACAACTCGGGCGGCGGACCGGGCGCAGCCGTTTGGTTCGCCGGCGGGATGGCGTTGGTGCGCATCGAACGCACCGAGGTGGTCGACAACACGGGTCGGGCCGGTGCCCTGACCTCGCAAGGCGTCGCCGACTACCGCATCGTCGACTCGACGATCACCGGCAACGTCGCGACCATGGCGATCCGCGATCAATACAACGCGTCGGCCGGAGCGATCGCCATCGGCGGCCAGGCGACGGTCACCGTCGACCGATCGACGATCTCGTCGAACCGGGCGCCGGCGGGTGGGGGAGCGAACATCGATGTCGTCCCCAACACGACCACGACCTTCGCATTCACCAACTCCGAGGTGTCGGACCCGTTGGGTGGCGGGCCGAACTGCTCGCTTCGCTCGGGTTCCGCGACCTTCGCGTCGACGTATGTCTCCGACGCCTCGTGCGGCGTCGTCGGCGCCGGCTGAACCCGGTCGATCGCCTCGGTGCCGGACGGCGCCGGCATCCTGACCCGCACCCGGATGTGCGTTCGAACTGGGCCGATCCACCGACCTGCGGGGTTGGTGGATCGGCCCAGTTCGCGGGGCTCCGGGCAGGGACGAGCCCGGCCCGCTGGGTTCGCGGCGGCCCGTCGATGCGGGTGTAGTTGACCCGGTCGCAGATTCCGTGCAGGGTGTGCACATGGCGGAAATCTCACGGCGGCGCGCCCTCGGCGCGCTCTCAGTTGGTGGTGTCGTCGCGGCGACGTCGAAATTCTGGTGGGCGGGCAGCCCGGTCGACGCGTCGGTGGTCGCCGGCACCGGCCCCTACGGCGCGTTGCAGGCGGTAAACGCCGACGGGCTGCAGTTGCCGGCCGGGTTCACGAGCCGAGTGATCGCTCGCACCGGCCAACAGGTTGCCCAAACCGGCTACACCTGGCACGTCGCACCCGACGGTGGCGCCTGCTTCGGTAACGCGGATGGCGGCTGGACCTACGTGTCGAACTCCGAGGTGTCCGACGGCGGTGGCGGCGTGAGCGCGGTGCGCTTCAACGCCGCGGGCGCGATCGTGTCGGCATCACGCATCCTCGGCGGCACGCACCGCAACTGCGCCGGCGGTCCGACACCGTGGGGCACATGGCTGAGCTGCGAAGAGAACTCATCGGTCGGCCGGGTGTTCGAATGCGACCCGACCGGCAGCGCGCCGGCCGTGGTGCGACTCGCTCTCGGCCGGTTCAACCATGAGGCCGCAGCGGTCGACGCGTCCACCGGCGCGGTGTACCTGACCGAGGACGAGCCGACCGGCCGCCTCTACCGGTTCGTGCCCACCACTCCCGGCGATCTGTCGGCTGGACAGCTCTACGCAGCCGCCGTGTCGGGATCGGCGGTGACCTGGGTTGCGACCTCCGCCGCCCAGCCTGACCGGCAGGCATCGACGACAGCGTTCAACGGTGGCGAGGGTGCGTGGATCCACGATCGGGTCCTCTACTTCACCACCAAAGGCGACAACCGGGTGTGGGCGCTCGACCTGCGCACCCAGACCATCCGCATCCACTACAACGCGTCCGCCGTGGCCGGCGCTCCTCTCACCGGCGTTGACAACATCACCGGCCATCGCCGCAGCGGCGACCTCTTCGTCGCCGAAGACGGCGGAAACATGGAGGTGTGCGTTCTCGCAGCGCAAGGTGCCGATGTCGTGGTGGCGCCGTTCCTGCGGGTCGCCGGCCACGCATCCTCCGAACTCACCGGTCCCGCATTCAACCCCGCAGGCGACCGCATGTACGTGAGTTCGCAACGCGGCGCCGACGGCGTGAACGGTGTGACGTGGGAGATCAGCGGACCGTTCCGCACCGTCAACGCGGCCGACGCCCTTGCGCCCGACGCGCCCGACGGCGTGGTCGCCACGGCCACCGGAACCGACGTGACCGTCACGTGGCAGCCTGCGGCCGATCGCCCCGACCCCGGCGGAGTCGGCACCGCGTCGTACTGGGTCGTGCGCGACTGGACCACGCAATGGCTCGTCTCGGCCTCCGGCCCCTTGCGCTACGTCGACCGCGGGGTCGCGCCCGGCTCGCACCGCTACCAGGTGTTCGCCGTCGACCGCGGCAACCGCATCTCGGCGGGCTCCGCGTTTGCGATCGTCAACGTGGCCGCGGTCGACAACCAGGCGCCGAACCCGCCTTCCGGCGTGAGCGCAACGGTGGTCGGCACGAACCGTGTGAAGGTCACGTGGAGCGCGGCCCAGGACCTGCCCAACCCCGGTGGAGTGGGCGTTGCGTCGTACTGGGTGGTGCGTGACTGGACCACCCAATGGCTCGTGAGCGCGAATGGGCCACTCGAGTTCACCGATACGGCTGCGCCGAGCGGCGCGCGCCGTTACGAGGTGCACGCAGTCGACCGTGGCAACCGGATCTCCGGCGCCAGCACACCGGCGCGGGTCACCGTCCCCTGAGCTGACCCGGCGCTCAAATCGCCTGGCCTCACCTGTCCCGCCGCCCGCGCGTATACGGCCGGGCAGCGCGGTCTCCACGGTTGATCTGTGGAGAATGCAGGTGCTCAGCCGACGCGTATTCTCCACGGTTGATCTGTGGAGACCGGCGTGCGCCGCGACGTGCGGTTCGGGGCGTGCCGTCTCCACGGTTGATCTGTGGAGACCGGCGTGCGGCTCGAGCCCAGCGCGCGCTGGCGCTGCGGTGAGGGGCGTGCATTCTCCACGATTGATCTGTGGAGAATGCAGGTGCTCAGCCGACGCGTATTCTCCACGGTTGATCTGTGGAGATGGGGCGCCGGGGTGAGGGGGTTAGCCGAGGTAGAGGAATCCGCCGCCCACATCGCGCACGGGCACGCCGCACGCGCTGAGCGCTGGCGCCCACGATTCGTCGACCTGCGGGTCGCTCTGCTCCATCCCGTGGTCGCCGATCACGACGACAGCGGTGCGGTCGAGCGCCCCGGCCGCCTCGACGGCTTGCAGCAGATCGCCCACGCGGGCGTCGGTGTCGAGAATCGACTGACGTGCCAGCTCGCCGTGAGGGCCGCTGGCGTGGCCGGCCTCGTCGGTGAGGACCACGTCGACCCAGGTCAGCTCGGGCAGCGGGTTGCCGTGCGTGCCGTCCCACAGCTCCACAGCGTGGCGAAACGACAGCTCATCCACCTGCGACCCCAGCAGGTACATGGGCGACGCCGAGGTGGCCGAACGGTCGGCATGCACCAGCTCGTCGTGGCCGGGAAGGTCGGGCATTACGCCCCCGCGCACCACGTCGAACGATGACCACGTCGCGCCGCGATCGGCGTATTCGAACAGCGCGGCGGTGAATGCGTCGGGTCGCGTCCGGTGGATCGCCTCGAACAGCGTCTCGACGTTGGCGGCGATGTGGTTGCTCGACCAGAACATCTGGCCGAGGTCCAACAGGTCGGGCTCCTCGGCGGAGGCCCGGTTGAACCACGTGTTGTGGATGATGCCCGAGTGGCCGGGGTGCGCACCGGTGAGTGCCGTGGTGTGGTTGGCGAGCGTGGCGGTGGGCAGCGACGCCATCGTGCCGTGCCGATAGTGGGTGCCGCGATCGGCGATCGCCGCCAACCGAGGGGCATCGCCCGAGTCGATCACGGAGCGCAGCAGGTTGGCGTTGCACCCGTCGAGCAGCAGCACGATCACATGGTCGGCGCGCTCCCCGGTGAGCACCCTGGTGTCGGGGTCGCCGTCTTGGCGAGCGAGGCGTGCCTCGCCACGTCGCTCGCCCGTCGGGCCGACACCGTTGGGATGGCGATCGACGCCCAGCAGTTGCGCGACCGTCGCCGCGATGTCGACCGTTCGGGTGGAGCGGTCGACCAGTCCGTCGGCGCGCACCCCGGAGCCGGCAGCGATGAACGGGGCGCGGGCCTGCACCACGCCCAGGTTGCCGTGCTGGCCGACCATGCCGCCCACGTGATGAGCTGCGGTGTGCGTGGCGATCAGGTCGGGAGCGTGGGGCGAGTCGAAGACCTGCGAGATCGAATCGAACGCGTGCGGATAGGCGTTGGTGGCGCGGTGGGGGAACAGCGCGGCCACCTCGACGGCGAGGTCGTCGAAGCGGTCGGTGGCCTGGTCGGCCAGCGGGTCGCGGCCCACGGTCGACTCCACCGAATAGGCCCACGCTCCATTCAGCGGATCGCGCCGGAACTCGACGCTGCCGTCGACCGACGCGGCGCGGAACCGGTGGTCGCCGAGCGGGCGCACGACCATTTCGACGCTGCGCTCGAACTGGCCGTCGGTCAGCGCCGCTTCGATGGCCGAGGCAGCGGCGTGTCGATCGTCATGAGTCATGCGGCGAGTGTCGCGCAGACGCGGCGCCGCGATCGATCAGACTGAGCCGATGCCATCCGACGTTCACCGCGCCGTCACGGCCACGGCACCCGGCCGGGTGAACCTGATCGGCGGCCACGTCGACTTCCACGAAGGCATCGTGGTGCCGATGGCGATCGATCGCTGCGTCACGGTTCGGCTCGATCCGCGCCACGACCGGCAACTGGTGATCGACTCCGATCTCGACGGCGGGACGCTGCGGATCGACCTGGATCGCCCAGCCGGCCTCCACCGCGAAGAGTCCGCCGGGTCGCGTGAGTCCGCTGGGTCGCGTGAGTCCGCCGGGTCGCGCTGGGGTGGCCGGGAACCTGGATGGGCGCGCCTGACCAGGGCCGTGGTCGATGACGTGGCCTCGGCGGCGACGCTCGGCGGCGCATCGGTATCGATCCGATCGACGCTGCCGGCCGGCGGTGGGTTGTCGTCGAGCGCCGCGTTCGAGGTGGCGCTCGCGGGAGCGCTCATCGCTGTCTCCGGCGGCGAAATCGACCCGGTCAGGCTCGCCCGGCGGTGCCAAGCCGCCGAGATCGCCGCAACCGGCGTGGAGTGCGGAATCCAAGATCAGCTCGCCGTCGCGCTCGGCGGCCTGTTTGAACTCGACTGCCGCGAGGTCGGTAGTGATCCCGACCGCAGCGAGGCCGGCGGCCTGTTCGAACCCGGCTGCCGCGAGACCGCCGCAACCGGCGTGCGACCCCTATCGCTGCCCGACGGCTGCGGCGTGGTGATCGTCGACTCGGGCGTGCGCCGCACGCTCGCGGGCAGCGGGTGGGGAGAGCTGCGGGCCGAGTCGTTCCGCGACGCGGCGGCGATCGGCGTGCGCGTCCTGCGCGATGCCGGGCCTGCGCAGGTGGCCGATCGGCCCCGCGCCCGCCATGTGGTCGATGAGATCGCCCGGGCCTCGGCGTTCGCCGCGGCCGCACGTCGTGGCGACGCCGTGGAATGCGGCCGACTCATGCTCGACAGCCATCGCTCGTCGCGCGACCTGTGGGGCTCCTCGGTCCCCGAGCTCGACCGGCTGGTCGAGACGCTGATGGACGCCGGAGCGTTCGGCGCGCGCCTGACGGGCGGCGGTTTCGGCGGGTGGGTTGTCGGCCTGGTTCCGGCAGGGTTTGACGCAGCAGCAGTCGGCGGCCTGGAGGCGCGGCCGTCGCCGGGACTGACCGTGCGGCGGGCCTGACACCGGCACAGGTGGCGGCCTGGCGTGGCCAGTGAACTGCCGCCTGCGGGCCCGGCACCGGCCCGGCACCTGCCCCACACCGTGCCCGACACCGGCTCGAAGCGGCCCGGCCAGCGCCCGCCAACGGGGCCCGAATTCGCGCCGGACGGGCGTCGCTTCGTCGGTAGGGTGGGCCGATGTCGACCTCCGTTGCGTCCACCGATCGGCACGACGTGCTGGGTACCTGTCACCACGATTGCCCCGACAGCTGCGGGTGGATCACGACCGTCGAGCACGGACGAGCGGTCGCGCTGCGCGGCAATCCCGACCATCCGTACTCGGCAGGGGAGCTGTGCCCCAAGGTGAACCGCCTGGTGCGCCGCGTGTACGCGCCCGACCGCATTCTCACCCCGCTCATCCGCACCGGGCCCAAGGGTGCGAGCGAGTTCCGGCCCGCGTCGTGGGACGAGGCGCTGTCGCTGGTGGCCGAACGGGTCGGCGCCGTGATCGACGAGCACGGCGGCGAGGCCGTCCTCCCGTGGAACAGCGCCGGCACGCAAGGGCTCATCCAGATGTCGAGCCTCGACCGGCCGTTCTTCGCTGCGCTCGGTTCGTCTCGCGGGGTCGGCTCGGTCTGCGGGCTCGCGGCTCGGAGCGGCTTCTCGATGACGTACGGCAGCGGGCGCGGCGCGGATCCGTCCGACCTTCGCCACGCCGAACTCGTGTTGCTGTGGGGCACCAACACGCGCCTGACGAACCGTCACCTGTGGCCGGTCGTGGAAGATGCTCGGGCCGCTGGCGCCGAGATCGTCGTGATCGACCCGATGCGCACCATCACCGCGGATGCCGCCGACTGGTTCATTCAGCCCCTGCCGGGCACCGACACGGCACTGGTGCTGGGCATGCTGCACGTGCTGGTTCGCGACGGCTTCGTCGACCACGACTACGTCGCGCAATACTCCACCGGATTCGACGAGCTGGCCCGGCACGTCGCGACCTGGACGCCCGAGCGCGCCGGCGCCGCGTGCGGACTGGAGCCCGACACGATCGAGCGACTCGCCCGGCGCTACGGCGAGGCCAGCCCCGCCTTCATTCGCACGCTCATCGGGGCCGAACACCACGAGCACGGGGCCCGGTTCTTCCGGGCGCTCGGCTGCCTTCCGGTGGTGACGGGGTCGTGGCGTCACCTGGGAGGTGGGCTCGCGCGGTCCGTCGGATCGTGGGCCGATGTCGCCGTCGACGACAGCGTGTTCGACGCACCGCACGACACCCGCACCTTTCACGCGGGGCAACTCGGGCGCACCCTCACCGAGGCCGACCCGGCGATCCACGCGCTGTTCGTGTGGTGCGGGAACCCCGTGGTGTCGCATCCCCAGTCCGAACTCATCCGAAGAGGTCTGGCCCGCGACGACCTGTTCACCGTGGTGAGCGAGCAGTTCCTCACCGACACCGCCGCGTACGCCGATGTGGTGTTCCCCGCGACGACGCAGATCGAGAACCTCGACGTGATCCCCGCGTGGGGCCACCTGTACCTCGGCTGGAACGAACCCGCGATCGAACCGCTCGGCGAGGCGGTGCCCAACACCGAACTGTGGCGCCGGCTCGCAGCGGCCATGCACATCGACGACGAGCGGTTCACCTGGAGCGACGAGGAACTCATCGGCGCCGCGCTGCACGACATCGATGTGGAGGAGCTGCGCTCCACCGGCTTCGTCCGCCTGCCGCTTCCCGATCCGCTGCTGCCCTACGCCGAGGGCGGATTCGCAACGCCTTCGGCCCGAGCCGAGCTGTGGGCGGGCGACCTCGATCCTGTCGGAGCGTTCGTGCCCGACCACATGCCGGCCATCGAGGGAGCTGATGGCCTGGGCCACGGCGAGTATCCGCTCGTGCTGCTCACGCCGAAGCTGCACGTGCGATTCCTCAACACCACCTACTCCCGGCATCACGGCGAACTCGAGTCGGGACCGTTCGTCGAACTTCACGCGGTCGACGCGGGCGCGCGTGGTCTCGGTGACGGCGACGTGGTGCGCGTCTACAACGATCGTGGGGAGCTGCACCTGCCGTTGCGCATCGGCGACCGAGTTCGACCCGGCGTCGCGATCGTGCCGTGGGGATGGTGGGGAGCGGCGCAGGCCGTCAACGCGTTGACCAACGACGCCGCGACCGATTGCGGCAGCGGCGTGGCATACCTCGACACCAGGGTCGAGGTCGCCCCGGTCACGCCCGCGTGAACGCCGGGCTGTGCGCGTCGGCGGGCACCTCGTGGAGCGGTACCGCGACCTCATCGACCGTCGGGCCGGCCAACTGCGCGGCGGCATCGCACGCCGCCTGATCGAACCCGTAGACGCTCGCGGCGGTGGCGCCGAGAAGCGACCGCAACTCGTCGACCGACCAGCCGTCGAAGCTGCGCCGAAGCGACTCGACGGTGTACGGGTAGGTGCCCTCGCGATGCGGGTAGTCGCTGCCCCACATGAACCGGTCGACGCCGACCTGGCGGATCACCGAGGCCTCGGCGGGCGAGGGGAACGACGCGCCGATGTAGCAGTTGCTCGCGAAGTACTCGCTGGGCCGGGACCGCAGTGCAGTGCCCGACGGACCGAGTTCGCCGAACTTCCCGGCGGCGAGGGCCTCGTGCATGGAGTCCATCCGCTGCAGCGTCTCGGGGAGCCACCCGGCGCCCTGCTCGGTCATGATGAACACGAGATCGGGGAAGCGGTCGAACACGCCCGACATGGTGAGATGCCAGAACACCCGGTTCGCGAAGAACGGCGCCTCGAGCATGTACATCACCGTCGAGGCCGGGTACGCGCCGAAGTCGGGCATGCCCGACCCGCCGCCGTGGTGGGTCACCGTCATGGAGAGGTCGACGCACGTGGCCCACAGCGGGTCGTAGGCGGGGGAGTAGAGCGGCTCGATTCCCGTGTTGGGCGCAACACCGGGCAGCAACACGCCACCGATGCCGTGGTCGGCCATCCAGCGGACATCGGCGATCGCCTCGTCGATGTCGTTGAGCAGGAGCTGGCCGAGCCCGACGCGCCGGCCGGGTAGCGCGGCGACGAAGTCGCTCAACCATCGGTTGTGCGCCCGGATGCCGGCGAGGCGCAGCACGTAATCGTCGTGGGTCGTGGGCGCGGGGGCGATCACCACACCCGTCGGGAAGAACGGCGGGACCGTGTTGGGAAACACCACCTCGCCCACGATCCCATCGTCGGCCAGCTCGCGTGTCCGCCGCTCGTTGTCCCAGTTGCGGCTTCGCGTGTCGTCCTGGAGGTCGCGGAACGGGTTCTTGTAGCGGCCCCGCCAGTCGTCGAAGCGCTGGTGAAACGCCGGATCGAGGTACTCGCGATAGGTCGCGTGGTTCGCTCCGGCGTGGCAATCCGACGAGATGATCGTGTAGCGCTGGGTCACGGTTCGAGCCTACGTCGAGCGCCCGGCGTCGGGATTGGCGGATCGGCGGCTGCGTGCTGCGCGCTGGGCTACCAGCCGCGGAATTGCGGGTCGCGGCGCTCCCCGAATGCGGCGATCCCCTCCTTCATGTCGGCCGTGGTCGCGATGAGGTCCTGGAAGACTGCCTCGTCATCGAAGCACTGCTCGCGACTCGACTCGAAGCTTCGGTTCGCCAGGCGTTTCGTGAGCGCGATCGCCTTGGTCGGCAGCATGGTGAAGCGCTGCGCCAGCTCGTCGACCGTCGCGTCGAGATCGGCGGCGGGGACCACCCGGTTGACCAGGCCGATGTGCTCGGCTCGCTCGGCGTTGCAGTCGTCGCCAAGGAACATGAGCTCCTTGGCTCGGTGCATGCCGACGAGGCGCGGCAGCAGGTACGCGCCGCCGGCGTCGGGCATGATGCCGCGGCGCACGAACACCTGGATGAACTTGGCGGTGTCGGCCATCACGACGAGATCGCAGGCGAGCGCGAGCTGTGCGCCGCCGCCGGCAGCGGTGCCGTTGACCGCAGCGATGACCGGCTTCTCGCAGTCGAGGATCGACGCGATGAGTGCCTGCCAGCCATGGCGAATCAAGCGGGCGACCTCGCCGGCGGTGCGCTCTGGCGCGTCGTCGGGCCGGGCCGGGCCGGGCCGCTGCGCGCCGCCGAGCGCCGCGCCCGTGCAGAAGTGGCGTTCGCCTGCGCCGCGCAGCGTTACGGCGCGGACGGCGAGATCTTCCGATGCCTCGCGGAACCGCTCGGCGAGCCGGTCACGCATGTCGCCTGCCAGAGCGTTGCCCTGTGCCGCGGCGTCGATCGTGATGCGAGCGACACCGCCGTCCACCTGATAGCGGATGAGGTTGTCGATGTTGCGCGGTTCGGCGGTCATGAACGGCGACGATAGCGGCGGATGCGGTCGGTAGGGTCCAAGCGATGGGGCCCGAACCGATCCCGGCGGCCGAGGTGGACATCACCGATCAGATCGTCGCCGATCTGGTGCGCTCGCAGCATCCCGACCTCGCGCATCTGCGCGTGAGCCGCTTCGCCGAGGGGTGGGACAACACGCTGTTTCGGCTGGGGGAACGCTATCTCGTGCGGGTTCCCCGACGCAGCGCAGCTGCGGATCTGGTGGACAACGAGATCCGCTGGCTGCACCGGATCGCCCCGAGGCTGACGGTGCCGATCCCGGTGCCCGTTCGGGTCGGCCGTCCCGATGCGGGGCGCGGCTTGCCGTGGCGCTGGACGATCGTCGACTGGGTGCCGGGGACGCCGCTGGCCGACGTGCTGGCCGCCGACATGCCGGCGACCGAACGCATCGAGGTTGCCAACGATCTGGCCCGAGTGCTCGGTGAGTTGCACCGTCCAGCGGCTGCCGGTGCACCGGCGAACCCGTATCGGGGCGGGCCGCTGGCCGACCGCGACGTGATCACCCGCGAACGCCTTGGCGATCTGCGCGGCGACCTGCAAGCAGCAGGGTTGGATCCCGGCCAAATCGAACGCGTGTGGGCCGGCGCTGTTGCCGAGCCCCCGTGGTCGGGGCCGGCGCTGTGGCTGCACGGCGACCTGCATCCGCTCAACGTGATCGTTCGCGGCGGTCGCGTCGCTGCGCTGATCGATTGGGGGGATATGACGGCGGGTGACCCGGCGACCGACCTGGCGATCGCCTGGATGGCCCTCTCGGCGCACGCCCGAAATCGGTTTCGCTCGAACACGCCTTTGGCGATCGACGACTCGACGTGGAAGCGCGGGCGCGGATGGGCGCTGAGCCTTGCGCTCGCATACCTCGCTCACTCGCTCGACCATCCGGGCATGGCGGGCATCGGTGTTTCGACGCTGCGCGAGGTCTCCGGGAGCGACGGATGAGGGTTCAAGATCTGCCGCGGGCGCCGGGTACTCGCAGCGCCGGGGGCGCAGCGTCGGATCGGGCTCCGTCGCCACGAACACGGTTGGATCGGCCGACCAGACGGGAGGGCCGGCGGTGACGACAGTGCGGTCTGTCCGGCCGACGACGGGAGACCTCGTGCAGTTCGGGGGGTCCGTTCAGCTCGGTCGCGACGAGTGCCGCCGAACGCACCATGTTCCGCCATGTCGGCTGCGTCAGCGTCGGCGACGATATGGTGCCGGGCGGATGAGCGCTCTCGCATTGTTGGATCCGGCCCAGGCACGGCCCGACAACGAGCTGCGGTTCCAGGTCGAGCGGTCGCCGTCGGAGCGATCTGCGGAGTGGGTGAGCGCCGTTCGCGTGGTGCGTCGAGCGCTTCGGATGGTCATCTGCCTGCTGGTCACCCTCGGGCTGTGCTGTGTCGCAGCGACGGTTACGACGACCGCCAGCGCAGCGGCTTCCAGCTGCGACGCGCAGACCACAACATGCGCCGACGACCACGGGGTCGACTCAGTCGGGCAAGTCGCAACCGGGTGCTGCGATCGGAGCGAACGGACGGCCTTGCGGTCCGCCGAGGCCCGGCCCATGCCTACGACCCCCTCCGCCGCTGTTGTTGCCACAGAAGCGGGAGAGCAGCTCGCGCTCGGTTCGGGCCGCTTCACGAACGGCAACTTCGCGCCCGGTCAACTCGAGTCGCACTTCGCGAAGCACGCCGGGGAATGGGGTGCTATCGGCGAGGACGCGTACCTAGCGCGAGCTCGATCAATGCTTTCGTCCGATGTCGGCGGAGAGATTCGTGGCGCTGTGCGAGCGAACGGCGATGTCCTTCGCTACAACGTGCGCACTAACGAGTTCGCCGTGGGCGCCTCAGATGGCACGATTCGGACGCTGTTCCGGCCAACTGACGGCTTGGACTACTGGCTCTCGCAGGTTCCCAAATGAGGTTCGCCTGCTTGTGCTGCGGTTTCCTCACGCTCCCGGAGGAGCCGCCCGGCACGTACGCGATCTGCCCCGTCTGCTACTGGGAGGATGACTATGCCCAGGGCATCGACCCGACGCTTAGTGGCGGAGCCAACGTGCCGAGCCTGCGGTCAGCGCGCGCGGTGTTCGCCGAGTGCGGCGCTGTCGAGGACCGCTTCGTCGCGCTAGTTCGCGATCCGCTCCCGGAGGAGCACCCCGACCTCCGGTCCAGCGATCTCGGCGAAGGTCGGTCAGATTCGCCATGACCTCGATCTGGCGCTCGATCTGTCTGGTCGTGACGGCCGCCGCTGTCTTCCTCGGTGCCACGGCCCCCGATGCAGCTGCCGCTACGACCCTCCAGGTCGCCTCGATCTGTGCGTACGACGGTGTCTCCCATGGCGCGTCTCGCGCGCCCAACGCACCGCACACCGACGGCCATCACGCGGCTCCCCCCGTCCTACACGGGGCAGCCGTTCGCCTGCACTTGAGCCGAGCCCAAGGTCCAACGCTCGCCGCAAGCCGACCTATCGCCACAGAAGCAGCAGACGACTTGGTTCGGTTCGACCCGGAGTTCGCGTCACACCAGATTGCGGGTCAGAATCTGCCAGGCTCGGCCGGCTGCGCAACCACCCCGGGTGGAAGCACCCTGAGTGTTCACGCTGCCGAGCGGACGTTGATTGGTGGGCCGGGCCGCTCGCCGATCGACCCGGCGTTGATCGACGACATCTTGCAGCAGAGCACTCGGACCGCGTATCGGGGTCTCAACGACACGGTGAAGGTCAGCGCTCCGAACCTGTGTGGCAAGTGCTGCGTCGTGCTGGATGCTCAGACCGGCAAGCACGTCGTAACGGTGATGGTGCCCAAGTGAACCGTCGCGACGCCCTCGATCTCGCCGCTGCCATCGAGCGTTTCGTCGATGGCTCGGACCAGTCGGCGCAACTTGCCGCAGAGATCGAAGGCATCATCATCGAGCGTTGTCAGGACCAGGAGTGGTTCGACGAAGTATCGGAAGCGCTCGCCCTGTACGTACCTGGTGGTGGTGGCTTCTACATCGACGAGCAACAGCTCGCGAGCGAGCTTCGGACGGTCTACGCCCTCCTTGGCCCCGGCCTCGACGAGGCCGAGTGATCGCCCGATCCGGGATCGCCTCCCGTCGGTGGGCACCGATTGTCCTGCTCGTCGGTCTTCTTTTGAGCCTCGGGCTCCCTGGGAGCGTCGCCGCTGCTGCGACTACGACCAGTGTGTCCGCTCCCGCACACAGCTACGACGACGCCACCTCGCTGCGCGCAGCGGCGCGAACGGAAGGCACGCTCGGATCGCGCATCTCGCTGATGGCGAGGTTCGCGTCGACCCCGAGATCCGACACCCGTGATCGGGGGTCTCTGCCAGTGGTCGGCCCAGGTGTTGCCACCAACTGCGTCGACGACCTCCTGCTGGACGGAGCGTCGAGGTACTACGACCACAGCATTCCTGAACGAGCGCGCTCATGATGGGGGCGCGTCGGATGAAGACCTCGCCTGGCTCATCGGCGTGTTGGAAGACTGGCTGTTGCACGCCTACGGAGACTCGCGGAGTTCGCCGGCCGAGGACCGTTCACCCGGCCCGCCGACCAATACGGCCGCCTCATGGCGCATCAGCTCGGCGACCACCACGTCACCCTCCTCTGAGCACTCCGCGCCGCCGGCATCAACAGCTGACAGCGTCGCTCGCCGACACGTCCGCTGCTCGCCCCCCAAAGACGACGGGCAACTCCCCGAAACGTCGGCAGAAAACGTTCCCCAGACTGGCACCTTCCCCCAACGGCGGAAGGTGCTCTCGCGTCCACGGCCATCGCGTGACGCTCACATCGATGCTGATCGGCCGGGCAACAAAGGCGGCGAAAGAACAACGGGCTGGCGGCAAGTGGTCGCCCCTGTCGGACCGTCACCGCGGCCCTCTACAATCGACTTCGTGACCGTGACACTCGATCTTCCCGCCGAGGCCCAAGCCCGCCTCCAAACAGAAGCGACCCGCCGCGGCATCACCCTCGACCAACTCGTCGCAGACATCGCCGCCGGGTTTCCCGCCGAGGACCCGCTCGAAGCGTTCATCGGGTCCGGATCGTCAGGACGTGGAGACCTCGCCCGGCGGCACCGTGAGATCCGAGCCGAGCAGACAATCGGTCTCGCCGCACGCGACGTCTGAACATCATGGCGGTAATCGTCGACACCGGCGTGCTGCTCGCCGCGGCCGACACCGACGACGCAGATAGCGGCCGCTGCTCCGAACTGCTCCGCGCACCGCGGTGAGCTGTGGGCGCCCGCGCCGGTGATCCCCGAGACGTCATGGCAGATCGAACGCAACCTTGGTCCCGCATCCGAAGCCGCGTTTCTCCGACTCATCACCGGCGAACACCTCCGAGTCATTGATCTCACCCTCACCGACTGGGGCCGCTGCATCGACCTCATCGGCACCTACGCGGACCTCGGACTCGGCCTCGTCGACGCGTCAGTGATCGCCGTCGCAGAACGCCCCGGCGTCACCACGATCGCAACACTCAACCGCCGCGACTTCGCTGTTGTGCGCCCCGCCCACTGCAACGCGTTCGAACTCATCCCCTAACCCGCACACAAACGCTCCTGCCCGACCGAACAGGGGTCGCCCCCCGTCTCAGCGCTGGCTGGAAGAACTGGCGCTGTGGCAACGGCACGGGCGCATCGACAGTGGGGGCCTTCTTCTTTCGCTGCTGACGCTGCTCACCCTCCTCGGCGCGACCCTCGCACGGTGACTTCGCTTCGCTCGTGTCCTCCACGATCACCGAGCACCGCGAGATCCTGGATTCCCTCGCTGCTACGTGAGCGACCAGACCACCATCTACCTAACGCTCGCCGCATGGCTCCGAGCGCGTACCACCTGAGTCCCCGCCACCAACACCAGCGGCTGGAAGAGTCGTGGCCGTGACAACGACGGCGGCGCATCGACAGCGGGGGCTTCTTCGTTCGCTGCTGACGCTGCTCAACCGGCGGCGCGATCCTCGCGCCGCCGGTTGACGGGTCCGTCTTCGACATCGACCGCTACGGCGTCAACCGCACGCCAGCCTCGAAACCAGCGTCCGCGCGATCGACCACCCGGTAGATGCCACACGCGGCGGCTGGGCTCGCAGCATCGACCCGCTGTCGCGAACCAACCGACTGCGATCCGCGCGAAGCCGCGCGCCCTGTGGGGCTCCGGTGTCGTTGCGGGCATTCCACCGGCTGCTCGGTGCGCAGGTGTGGGCTAGTGTCACACGCCATGCAACAGTTCTGGTCGCGCCTCGCGGTGTTCCTCGGCAAGCGTCTCGGCGTCGTCATCCTCGTGACGCTCATCCTCGTCGGGCTTGCCGGCCTTGGCATCGGACGCCTGAAGTTCGCCACGGGCCAGGACGCCTACCTGAACTCCGACGAGCGGGTCGCGATCGACAACAAGGAGTACCAGGACCTCTTCGGCGGCCAGGCGATGCTCACCGTCATCAAGATGGACAAGGGCCACACCATCGCCGAACTCTTCGACGCCGAGGGCCGGGCGAAGTTCGAGAAGGTCAAGGCCGAAGTGAAGAAGTCGCCCTTCGTGAAGGGCGTCGTCACCCCGCTCGACGCGATGGTGTTCACCGACCGGTTGATCACCGGACGCATGGAGGAGGGCGACCAGGCGCTGCCGGCGACTGAGAGCGTCGCGGGCAAGGCGTTGCTCGCCGCGGCGAGCGCCGAAGAGCCGGGGAGTCCCGGCGCCACCGCTCGCCTGGAGGATTCGACGACCACGCTCAACCGGCTCGCCGAGGTGGGAACCGACCAGACGATGGACAACCCCAAGTGGGTCGAGTTCCTGCTGTACGACAACGTGGACGAGATCCGCAAGGCGCAACGCCCGACGATGCCCGACGCGACGACGGCACAGATCATCACGCGGCTCGGCGGAAACCTCTCGCTGGAAGACGAGGGGCTCGGTGCCGACGCGCACGTTGCGGCGATGAAGAAGCTGTCGTTCGCCAACGCCGAGATCGTCACGACGGGCGCGCCGATCGTGCTGGGCGACCTGAACGACTACCTGCGCGGCGGCATGCTGACGCTCGGCGGCATTGCGCTCGGCATCATGTTGCTCATCGTCGCCCTGCTGTTCGACGTGCGCTGGCGGCTGCTGTCGATGGGAATCATCGTCGTCGGTGTGACGCTTGCGTTCGGGCTCGCCGGGTTCCTCGGCATCCCGCTCACGGTCGTCACGATCGCCGGACTCCCGGTGCTGCTCGGCATCGGCATCGACTACGCGATCCAAATGCATGCCCGCGTGGAGGAGGAGGTCATCCTTGACCGAGCGGAACATCCGATCCAGGAGAGCGCACGAAAGCTCGGTCCGGCGCTGCTGATCGTGACCTTCGACGCCATCTTCGCGTTCATGGCCCTGCAACTCGCCAAGGTGCCGATGATTCGCGACTTCGGGCTGCTGCTCGCGGTCGGCGTGGCGGTGATCTGCGTGTGTTCGATCGTGCTGCCGATGGCACCCCTCGGCTGGCGGGAGTACCACAAGCCGACCACCGGCGGTGACTTCACCGAGGGCGTGCTGGGCAAGGTGGTCGTGAAGCTCGGCAGCCTCAAGCCGGTGATGGCGATTCCGTTCGCGGTCGCCGCCGTGGCGATCTTCCTGGGCGGCGTGCTCGTCGAGAGCGACCTGGAGATGGAGACCGACCCCGTGAATTGGGTCAACCAGGGCTCCCAGACCATCAAGGACTTCCACTGGGTCGAGCGCAACGCTGGTGCCGCCAACGAGCTCGCCGTCTACGTGACGACGAACGAGAAGCTCTCGGTGTATGACGATTCGTTCACCACGTGGGTGCACGGTTTCACGAAGCGGATCATGAACGACCCGCGGGCGAGGGGTCGGCTCCTGACGGCGTCGACCGCCGAGGCGTTCCTCGGGGACTCGCTCGAGATTCCCGGCGCCACAGACATGGCACCATCGGGCGACCTCGTGCGCCAGGCCATGGAGTTGGCGCCCGAGGACATCCGCTCCGCGACCGTGTCCGACGACGGCAAGGCCTTCAACATCGTCTACCGAACGGGCCCGGGCGACCTGAAGGAAGCGATCCCCCTGGTCGACGAGGTGCGCGGCCTCGGCGATCCGACCGTCGCAGGCCACGACACCACCATGCCCGCCGGAGCGCGAGCCGTCCCCTCGGGCCTTGCGGTCGTCGGCGTCGGTCTCCTGCAGAACCTCGAGGCGAACCGCGTCGAACTGACCTACTGGGCCATCGCCTTCGTGTTCCTGTTCCTCGCGCTGCGGCTTCGGTCGATCATCCGCTCGCTGCTGTCGCTCGTGCCCGTGCTCATCGCCGTGGGCTCGTCGTCGCTGATCGCCTGGGCGCTCGGACTGCGGCTCAGCCCCATGACGGCCGTCGGCGGGCCGATCATCATCGCGGCGTGCACCGAGTTCACGTCGATCATCCTGTTGCGCTTCGTCGAGGAACGGCAGCGGGGCCTCCCGCCCCAGGAGGCCGCCGACGTGTCCGCGGCCAGAACGGGCCGCGCCTTCATCGTCTCCGCGCTCACAGCGTCGTCCGGTGTCGCGGTCCTGTCGTTCAGCTCCCTGCCGCTACTGCAGGACTTCGGCCGCATCGTGGCCATGAACGTGGTCGTCGCGATCCTGTGCGCGCTGGTCGTGCTGCCTCCCATGCTGGTGTGGGCCGAGCATCGCGGATGGGTCACTCGCGGCCTGGTGACCGTGCCCGACGAGCCGTATGTCGACACGCCGGGATCCGCACTGCTCGGGACGGACGACCCCGCCTGAGCCCTGTGTGAGACGGCCGGACCCGGACCCGGCGCGGGGTCCAGGTGGGGACCGATCACCGATCGGCGACCCACCGCGCCCGTTCAACCCCCCAGCAGGCGCTCCTCGATCCAGTCGCCGACCTCTGGTTCAGGCTGCAGCGCGCGCAGCCTCGCCAGGGCGTGCTCGCGGCTGAACCCGTGGATTCCGCGCTCGACGAACAGCATCTCGATCATCACGCGGACCACCGCCCAGTAGCCGGGCAGATCATCGTTTGCGATCCAACGCCGACACCACTCGATCGGTGGGTCGGTGTCGATCGGGCCGAGACCCCACACGAGAGCGGCGCCGCCGAGCACATCGAGGCGAAGGCAGCGCGGGCGGTCCGCTGAGTGCCCGGCGGCTCGTCGGCGGACGAGAGCATCGGCCCGGAGCGTGTCGCCGCGGAGATAGGCCGACAGTGCCAGCTCATCGAGTTCGGCGTCGCGGCCAACCGTCAGAGGCGGCGGTTCCTCGCCCACGATGATCGCCCGCATCATCAGCGCACCGCGCCCCGCCGCGCTGGCCGACAGGTCGAGCTGGAACCCGCGCAACAGCTCTGCGTGCGCCTGCGGCCGTCCGACCCACAGGTATGGCAGGGCTGCGGCGATCGCATTCGACCCCCACGTCGCGTCGCCCATCGCTCGTTGGCGGCGGGCGGCCCGGCGCCACCCAACCGTGAGGTCGGGGATGGCGTCGATGTCCACGGCCGACTGGAGGAGGAACTCGGTCCGGGCGGCGTCCTCCGCCCACCGGGTCGCGGTGCCGGTCTCGGCGAAGACGCCGAGCCAGCGGCGAATCGACGCCAGGTCACCCCGCTCGAGCGCGAAGTCGGCGCTGAAGTACGACAGGGCCGCGGTGGCGGCGCGGTCGTCCAGTTCGATGGCGGCCGCGGCGGCGTCCTCGCCGAGACGCCACGCTGCGTCCCAATCGGTGGGGTACATCGCCTCAACCAGCGTCGCCGCGTGGTGCACCCACGACCGCCGGCCGGCCCGCCGCAGCGCCACCTCGGCTCGGGCAGCGAGGCGTCCCGTCTCGATCGCATCGCGTGCATCGCGCCAGTCCAACTCGCTCGACGCGAGCGCGGCCGTTACGAGTGCGAGCGCCTTGCCGTGCGCGTCGTCTGCCGGCATGCACGCAGCGGCCTGCAGGGCGAGGTCGCACGCCTCATCCTCGCGGCCGCGGCGGCTCAGCACCTGCGCGTGCACCGCGGCGGCCCGCGCCCACGCAGCGGAGCCCGGTTCGAGTTCGGCCAGCACCTGCTCGCCGAGGACCTCGGCTCGCTCGAACTCGCCGAGGAGGTGCGCCGCGCGGTGCGCGAGCGCCCGCGCCTGCGTGCCGACGGCGTCGGGCGCATCGAGGTGCACCGCCAGTCGGTCCCAGATCAGCGCCGGTGTTCCCGACAGGATCGCCACATCGGCCGCCAACAGGTCGAGCGATGCCGGCGCGTCGCCGAGCGTCAGCCGCTGTGCCGAGGCAGCGTGCCGCGCCGCGGTGGCGATGGCGAGCCGCGCGATCGCTTCGTGGCCCGCACGGGTGGCGATGTCGATCGCTATCGGTCGCAGGGACTCCTCGCCGCCGTCGACGGCCGGCACGGCCACTCGCACCGAGACAGACGGCGGCGCGTCGCGCCCGACGAGCGCGCGGGTCAGCCGGGCCGCGCCGCGTGTCCGCGACGCCCCATCGAGTGCGGCGACCGCGGTCTCCTGAATCAGCGGATGGGCGAGGCGGATCTCGATGCACCCGCTGATCGCGGTGTGGGCCGACGCGACGGCAAGTCCCTCCTCGATGAGCGCCGCTGTGTGCAACGACTCGGGCGGGCCGATCACCTCCGGCCAAAACGACAGGCCGCACTGCGCGCCGAGGTCGAGCAGGTCGCGCTGCACCCGTGGCAGGTGATCGAGGCGGTCGCTGATGAGCTCGACGAGCCCTCGTGCGCTCACGCGCCCGTCGCGGCGCAGCGCCCGGGTCGCCTCCTCGGCGTGCAACGCGTTGCCCTGCGCTGCAGCGACGATCGCGTCGCGTTCGCTTGCCGTGAGCGCTCGACCAAGGCGCGCCGTTGCGATCGCTGCGACCTCGTCGTCGTCGAGCCGGTCGAGCGCCAGCGCGGCCGCGTCGAGATCGTCGGCGTCGGGTCCGAGGTCGCGGCCGGCAGCAAGCACGACCGCTCCCCGGCACGGCTGCGCGGCGAGCTCCCCGAGCACCTCGACGAGGTCGTCATCGGCGAGGTGAACGTCGTCGAGCAGGCACAGCACCGGCGCGGAGCGCTCGATCGCGGTCATGATCGCCTCGCTGGTGATCGCCCGTTCGGCTAGCGCGTGCCCGGAACGATCGACGAAGTCCGCCGACCCGGCGGTGGTGGGGGTGGTGGTCTCGGCGCCGTCGGCGTCCCGCAGCCACGGGTCGAGCGCCCGCACGTCGGTGATGCCGGGAGCACACGTCGCATGCCACACGCGCCAGCCGTCACGCATCGCATCGTCCGCGGCGGCGGCGAGGAGCCACGTCTTGCCGCCGCCGGCCGGTCCCGTCAGCCGCACCGTCGTGAGCTCGGCCGCCTCGGCAGCCGCTCGCCGCAGCGCGGCGACGTGCGAGCGAACGGCGGCGCGTCCGTCGCGTCGCGTCCCCCGTGCCGCAACTCCTGCCACCGCACCTGCCGCCGAGGCAGGCCCGACGGCGTCGCCGAGCACGGCGTCGGGGAACCCCCACGATGCGGCGCGAACCGGCGGCTCGGCACTGGCCGCGAGCGCTGCGAGTGCAGCGCTCAGCGCGCCCATCGACGGCCGGCGCGCCGGGTCGGGATCGGTTGCCGCGTCGCACAGGTCGCGCAACGCCCCGGCGGAGGGGGAGCCGGGACCGAGCAGCGACGCGAGCGTGGCTCCGAGCCCGAATACGTCGGTCGCGGGGCTCGGCGGGGCGCACCCGGAACGCGCCTCGGGAGGCGTGAAGCGCGGCGTGCCGACCCAGGCATCGAGCCCGCGCAGCGTGCCGTCCAGCACCACGCCGTCGGCGACCGCCGAACCCCAGTCGATGAGCGCCGGCACGTCGGCAAGGACCACGTTGGCGGGCGTCACGTCTCGATGCACGACCCCGCAGCGATGAGCGGCATCGAGCGTCTCGCCGAGGTGCGCGCCCATCGCGGCGATCTCGTCGGGCCGCAGTGCTCCGGGAGCGAGCGTCGCCGCCGACTCGAAGGGCAAAGCCCGCAGCGCGATCCACGGCTCGCCGAGCTCATCGCCGACCGCAACGAGGCGTGATATCCCCGGGATGCCATCGAGGCGCTGCAGGATCGAGGCCTCGCGAACGAATCGGGCGCGCCCGAGGGCATCGGCGCCATCGGGCAGGCGCTTGAGCACTACCCACCGGCCTTCTGGGTCGGTCGCGAGCCACGTGCGGGACTGGCCGCCCCCGAGGCGACGCACGGCGCGGAACTCCTGTGCGCGCTCGCCGGTCGCCTCGTCACCCTCCACTGGCCGCGACGCTACCGCTGCGCGGCCAAGCGACGGTCGCGTTGCCTCCTATCGCTTGAGGGGCGCTGCCGCGGCGTAGATCGCCGCGGCCAACGTCGCCGCACCGTAGATCGCTCGTTTCACGCGGTCGGTGGGTCGCATGCTGCCTCCTCGGAGTCGTCCTGCTCGCGGTATCGATGCCGCGGAGGGCCCAACTGAATGGGTGATTCCGCCCAGCCGCGTGGCGCAACGGTCCAGCGGGCCGCGTTTGCGGCCGATGAACCGATGTGATCGTGCTGGGCGCAGGCGTGTTCGTCGGGTTGATCTCGGCGATGCTGAACGGTTCGGTGTCGCGCGCGCTCGCCCTGCGGTTTGCGCGCCCGGCGTTGGCGTGGCTCGCGGTCGGCTGCCAGCTCGTTGCGGTGTGGTTGCCGGTCCCCGACGGCTTCGCACGCGGCATCCACCTCGCGAGCTACGCGCTGATCGGCGTATGGCTGTGGACGATCCGGCGACTCGCCGGCGTGGCGGTCATCGTTGCCGGCGCGCTGACGAACTCGGCTGCGATCGTCGCCAACGGTGGGGTGATGCCGGCGTCGCCGGCGGCTGTGGCCTCGGCCGGGCTTCGGATCGGCGGCGAGTTCTCGAACTCGCGGCCCGTTGACGGCGCACGCCTGGCGCCGTTGGGCGACGTGCTCGCCGTCCCGGCCGGATGGCCCGGCGCAACGGTGTTCAGCCTCGGCGACGTGCTGATCGCCGCCGGTGCGGCGTGGCTACTGTGCCGGGGCGGGGTGCGCTGGAACGCCGATCGGCCTCACGCTGAATCGTCGAGCGAGAGGTCATAGACGACGGAGACCGTGACGGTCGCGTCGACCGACCCGGGCTGCACTTGTGCGTCGAATCCGCCGGACCGAGCGAGCATGGGCACGGCGAAGGAACCGGCGCCGTCGCTCACCGAGCGAAGCGGTCCCAGCGATGCGCCGTGCAGCCGGGCCAGGTGCGCGGCGGTGCGCGCCGCGTCGGCACAGGCGAGCTCCCGCGCTCGGTCCTCGACCGGCAACGGATCGGCGAGCGCGAACTGGACCCCGTCGAGCGTCACGTCGTCGCCCGCGCCGGCAACGGCCGCCGCGATCACTGCGTCGACCCGATCCATCTCGCGCACGCGCACCGACACGGTGTGGCGCACGCCGTAGCCCCGCCGCACCGGCACGCCGTCGCGGTAGTCGTCGACCGGATGGATCGAGAGCGACGACGTCTGCAGGTCGGCCTGAGCGATGCCCAACTCGCCGAGGGAGGCGAACACTCGCGCCGCTCCCGCCCGCGCTGCTGCGGTCGCGTCGGCGAGTGCAGGTCGGGTCACGTCGACGCCGAGGGCGATCACCGCCAGGTCGGGGGCGGCGCTCACCGAGGCCGAGGCGGTCACGCTGACGGTTCGCCGGTCTGTCACCGTGGCGATGCTACCGGTGGGACCCACCCGAGAACTTGGGGTCGCGGTGGGACGGTCTGCGACAATGTGCGCGCCCGCAACGAGGCGGGCGAACCCACCTGCGGTGACCGCCCTCCCCGGAGCCCAGGCCACCACGAGAGGAGATCGTGTGAACGACGAGCAGTTGACGAAGGTCCGTGGCGATGCCGGTTTCATTGCGGCGCTCGACCAGAGCGGCGGCAGCACGCCCAAGGCGCTGCGCCTCTATGGGATCGAGGAAGACGCGTACGACGGCGAAGAGGCGATGTACGACCTCATCCACGCCATGCGCTCGCGGATCATCACGAGCCCGGCGTTCAACGGCGATCGCATCCTGGGAGCGATCCTGTTCGAGATGACCATGGACCGCGAGGTCGAAGGTCAGCCGACGGCGCAGTTCCTGTGGAACGAGAAGGGTGTCGTGCCCTTCCTCAAGGTCGACAAGGGCCTCGAAGCCGACGCCGACGGCGCGCAGGTCATGAAGCCGATGCCGGATCTCGACGCCCTGCTGGCGCGGGCGAAGGACAAGGGCGTGTTCGGGACCAAGATGCGTTCGGTCATCAAGGACGCCAACGCCGCGGGCGTGAAGGCGGTCGTCGACCAGCAGTTCGAGGTCGGCCGTCAGATTCTCGCCGGCGGGCTCATGCCGATCATCGAGCCCGAGGTCGACATCAACTCCTCCGACAAGCCGGGCGCCGAGGCGCTACTCAAGGCCGCGTTGTTGGAGCAGCTCGGCCGTCTCGGCGACGACCAGGTGATGCTCAAGCTGACCCTTCCCGACGCGGACAACTTCTACGCCGAGGTCATCGCGCACCCCAACGTGTTGCGCGTTGTGGCGCTGTCGGGCGGCTACTCCCGCGAGGAGTCGAACGCCCGCCTGTCTCGCAACACCGGAATGATCGCGAGCTTCTCGCGAGCCCTCACCGAGGGCCTCACCGCGCAGCAAACTGAAGACGAGTTCAACTCCATGCTCGACGGCGCGATCCAGAGCATCTTCGACGCGTCGAACACCTGACGCCACCCCAGCCTCCGCAGGCTGACAACGGTTCGGTTCGGCCCACCGCGAGGTGGGCCGAACCGCGTCGTACCGCTGGCTGGCCGTTGCGGCCCGCCGGCTCAGCCGCCGATGTCCTGGGCGTACAGCTCGAGTTCCGCGTTCACCTCGGCGTCGGCCTTCTCCAGCGACGCACGGGCGTCCTTGTCGTCGAGCAACGCCGAGTCGAGCGCCTTGCGCAGCGACGTGCGCATCTCGGTGTAGGGGCCGATGATCGGGCCGGGGAACGACGAATCGACCCCGCTCTCGAGCACGTCGTAGGCCGCCTTCTGCCAACGGCCCCCGAGCGATGACGTGAACGCCGTCTGCAGGGCCGGCTCGTCGACGGTCGCCCGGAACGCCGGAGCGTTCGATCCTCGGATGGTCCACTCCGCCTGATTCTCGGGGCGGTTGAGGAACTGCACGAACTCCCAGGCCCCGGCCTGCACGGTGCGCGAGTTGGTGTTGGGGAGGTACCACACGGCCCCGCCGACCTGTCCCTTGCCGGAGGACTCGATGCCGGGAATCGGGCCCGCCTCGATCTTGAGGCCGAGCTGGCGCGTGTCGAACCCGGCCGGAAGGTCGACCTTCAACTCGCTCTTGAGGCGTTCGGCGTCGATCGTTCCCTCGATGACCCCGGCCACCGTCGTCGCCGCAGACGACGACTCCACCACGATCGACGATTGCTGTTGCGCCATGGCGAGCATGTGGTCGACCTGACCGGGCGTGCCCGCGACCACGTCGATCAGGCCGTCTCGTTTCATGCGCTGAAGCTGTTCGAGCAGCTTCACCGCGGGTTCGCTGGCCAGCCCCGAAGTCGTCGCGACCCCGTCGCGCCCGTTCCCCTTGTCGACCAACTCCTGGCGGATGCCCGACATCCACCACTCGAAGACCCATGGGGCGGTGGTCATGACGATCGGCTTCACGTCGGGCAGCGCGGCCTTGATCGCCCGAGCGTCCTTCTCCATCTCGTCGATCGTGGCCGGCGCGACGCTCGGATCGAGCCCGGCCGCCTCGAAATGGGTCTGGTTGTAATAGACCAGCGCCGTGAAGACGCCGAACGACACGGGGTAGAGCGTGCCGTCCATCTCGTACGACGACCTGACGATCGGCAGCAGGTCGTCGTACTGCGCCTTCACCTCGGGGTCGCTGTCGATGCACGCCTGGGCGGGGCTGAACAGGCCGCTGTCGGCCGCCCACCTGGTCTTGGTGTCTTCGAGCGTGACGAGCCCCGGAAGCTCCTTGTCGACCGCAGCTTCCTCGACCTTGGACTGCAGCTCCTCAAAGGTCGAGCCCTGGAACTGGCCGACGACCTTGACCCGCTTCTGGCTCTTGTTGAACGCTGCGATCTGTTCGTCGAGGATCTTGCCCGACAGCGACGCGTAGTTGTGCCAGATGGTCACCTCGACGCGCCCGTCGGCCGTGTCGAGCGCACCGATCGGGCACGACTGCTCGGCCGACCCCGTGGCGGCGTCGTCGCTCCCGCCGCATGCGCTCACGGTGACGGCGAGCGCGGCGGCAATCGCGATCGCCCCGCGTCGTGCCGTTGCATGCGGGCTACCGCAGGACGGTCGTTGTCTCATGGTCTGCTCCTCGGATGTCGATGCGTTGCGTGTCGGTTGCCCGGCCCCTCGGGCGACGGATCAGCCCTTCACCGCGCCCGCTGTCAGGCCACGGATGATCTGCTTCTGGAACACGATCAGCAGCGCGAGCACCGGCAACGCGCTGATGATCGCTGCGGCGACGCCCACGTTGATACGGTCTGGCTGTTGAATCGTGACCCGACGCAGCACCAGTTGCAGCGTCGACCATTCGGGCTTGATGGTGATCGCCCGCGGCCACAGGTAGTTGTTCCAGGCCGACAGCAGCGTGATGAGGGCGAGCGAGCCGATCGCGGGGCGGTTCAGCGGCACGACCACCCGGCGCACGAACGCAAAGTGCCCCAGCCCGTCCAGCGTCGCGGCGTCGCGGAGTTCAGGCGGGAGCCCGCGAAAGCTCTGGCGCAACAGGAAGATGCCGAACGCCGACGCGAGGAACGGGGCGGTCAGGCCCTGCACCGAGTCGAGCCAGCGGAGTTCGCGGATCGTGCGGACGTTGGCGACCAGCGTGACCTCGATGGGCAACAGCATGGTGGCCAGCACCACGCCGAACAGCAGCCGCTGGAACGGAAACCGCAAGAACGCGAACGCGTATGCAGCGGCGATCGAGCTCACGAGTTGTGCCACCGTGATCACCACGGCGATGGCGACCGTCACGAGCATGGCGCGGCCCAGGCCGCCCTCGCGCCAGGCGTCGCCGAACACCCCCAGATCTGCGTTCACCGGAAGGAACGGCTGACCGGCCTCGATGTACTCGAACGGCGGCGAGACGGCCCGCACGATCGTCAGCCAGATCGGGAACAGCACCAACAGGCTGAGCGCGGTCAGGGACACGTAGCTGACGGCGTCGGACAGGAGCTTGCGGGTGCTGGGAGCGTTGCGTTCAGTCGCCATAGTGCACTCGCCGATTGAGGATCCCGATCTGCAGCATCGTGACCACGAACGTGAGGCCGAACAGGCCCAGTGACATCACGGCGCCCTCGGAGATCCGGCCCGGGCTGCGCCGCTGGAAGATCTTGAACACCAGCGTTTCGGTGCTCGCGGCGGGCCCGCCGCTCGTGAGGAGTTCGATCTGGGCGAAGGTCTGGAACGCCCCGACCATCAGCACGACCATGAGAAACAACAGGGCGGGCGAGATCAGCGGAAGGATCACTCGGAACACGCGGCGCATCGGTCCGAACCCATCGAGCCGGGCCGCCTCGAGGACTTCGTCGGGCACGCTCTGGAGGGCAGCGAGCACGATCACGAACGTGAGCCCGAGGTTCTGCCACGTCGACGACAACGACACACCGAACAGGGCACTCGATCCCTTGCTGAGCGACAGCCACGAGACGTCGCCGAAACGGCCGACCTTCGGGTTGACGAGGGAGAAGAACACGACCGCTGAGACCGCGGCCGACGACGCGATGGTCGATGAGAAGATCGTTTGGAAGATTTTGATGCCGCGTAGCTTGCGGTTCGCCGCGAGCGCCAGCGCGATGCCCAGAACAAGGCCCGGCGGGACGGTGTAGAGGATGTACTTGACCGTGATCCACAGCGCCGAACGAAACTCCTCGCCGCCGAGCACCTTCGTGAAGTTCGCGGGGCCCACGTAGACCTCGCCGTTACCGAAGCGGTTCGGCCGGTAGAGGCCGTACCGAACCAGCTGTGCGAGCGGGTAGTACGCGAAGACGGCGAAGATCACCAGCGACGGCAGTAGCAGCGCGTAGGCGAGCAGCGCCTCGAGGACGCGCACCCAGAATTCGGAGCTGGGTCTGGCGCGGGATCGATGCTCGGTCGGCGACCCTTCGGCGGCATGCTCCATCGCCGCGGAGCATAGGGCGGGCGGTGCCGGTGCGGCATGGATGAGGTCGCCGGCGTCGGGACGAATCCGCGGGTGCGGAACGCACGGTCCGCAAAGGACCTGCATCAAGCTGATTCCGCCAAGGCGCGACACTTGACAGATATGGATGCCTGTTGCAGGCTTCTCGGCCGTGATGCGGGCGTGACGGCGAGAAGGCAGGGAACACCGCGGCCGGCGCGGGCACTGCGGTGGGACTGCACCCGTCTGGATCACCGGCTGATGGTTGCCGTCGACGGCGTGATGACCGCGTCCAGCGGCGCCCGTTTGGTGCGTGCCGTGCTCGCCGAGATGGATGACGAATCGGTCATCGAGCTCGACCTCCGTCGCGTCGTCTCGGTGGACGACGGCGCCTTGCAGTCGCTGCGCACATTGGCCAGCCGGGTCGAGTGGTTCGGGGCTCGAACCATCGTCACGCACGAGTCGGCGCAGCCGAATGTCGATCTCGCCGAGTGGACCCCGGTGGCCATCGCCGACTGACCGTCGACTCAGCGCTGCGGGAGCGGCGTCCCGCCGGTGTCGATCTGCGCCGCGAGCTCGCGGTATGCGGCTGCGAGATCGTTTCGCTCGTCGACTCGCCGGTTGAACGCCTCAATCGCTTCGTGCTGGCTGCGCAGCGCACGGTTGTACGCGTCGACTTCGGCATTGAAGCCACCCACGGCGGCGTTGTACTCGTCGATCCGCCCGCTGTCGGCGAGGGATGCGAGGTCGGCTTCACGCCGCGTCAGGTTGGTCGACCGACTGCTCAGCTGAACCTCGGTGTCCTCGATGCCTCGGCGTTCGTTCTCGATCCGGGCGTCGAGCTCCTCGACTCGCCGGCGAAGATCGTCGAAGGTGGCCATCGAGCTGGTTGCCAGCGCGACCACCGCGGCGCGATCGGAAAACCAACGGCGGTAGTGCTCCTCCAGCACCGGCGACAACCCGCCGAGTTCGGTGCCGAGAATCGAGTGCAGCTCGTTCGGCACCACCGACGGATCTTGCGCTCGGTACGCGTCGACCCGCTCCCGGAGGTCCGGTCCGGCGCGAATCTCGAACTCCGCGATGAGCTGCTCCGTGAGCCGGTCTCGTTCGGCGGGCTGCAACGTGGCCCACGCCGCGTGCAGCAACTCGTGAGCGGTTGTCGTCTCGATCATGCCGTCGAGGCGCTGGTCGGTCACGGCGAGCACGGTGATCGACCCTGGACTGTGGCATCCGAGCACGTTCAACTGCAGATCGAGCGTGCAGGTAGCCGCCAGCTGGCTTCGATCGACCAGCTTCGGCGACGACCGCGCCAGCAGGGCGCTGCCCTCCGGCGTGAGTCCCAGCCGGGCCGCAATCGCGTCGAAGGGCGAGGTGAGGGGTGGCGGCGGAGCCGTGGTGGTCGTCGCGACCGCCGTTGCGCCATCTCCGGGAGGCGCTGGGCTCGTCGCCGCCGTCGCGCCCGCCGCGCCGGGACCGGCCGCGGTGATTCGGCCGGGTGCGCGGGCGCACGCCCCGAGCGTGAGCACCCCCAGCAGCACGGCGCACGCGCGCAATAACACGGTCGTGGCCGCGACGCGTCCCACGGTCGGGCGGCCGGGATGTGGGCCGCGGCGGCCGTTGGGTGAACGATCTGACGGAGACACTGGCCGCCATTGTGACTCGCCGCGGCGAGCGGGTGGCAGTATCTCGACGTGGCACGTGCGATGACCGAACTCGAACCGATGGCCCTCGAAGCGATCGCAACCGCGCCGGCACGGCTGTCGACCGCACGGGTGCTGCGGGCGACGCCCGAGGCGGTCTTCGATGCGTTCGAGGACGCCACGAGCTGGCCGCGGTGGGTGCCGGTCATCGCCTCGGTGGTCTGGACCTCCGAACTTCCCCCACGCGTCGGCTCGACGCGCACGGTGCGCATGCGTGGCGGCATCACCGCCGAGGAACGATTCCTGGCGTACGAACGCGGCCGGCGAATGGCGTTCACCTTCGAACGGGCGACGATCGCTGGCCTCCGCTCGTTCGCTGAGGACTATCGCGTCACCGATGTGGGGCTCGGCCAGGTCCGGGTGGAGTGGACGATGGCGATCGTGGCCGACGGCCCCGCTGCTGCCGGGCTCGGCCCGTTCACCCGGTTCGGGTCGGCAGGCCTCGCCTGGTCGCTGCGCCGCCTTGAGCGGCTGATCAACGCATAGGCGGCTCGCCGTCGGCGCATCGGGGACCTTCGGCCCTGGCCTCGGGTGCGCGGTGGGCCGAGGGTGTGGCTGTGGTGTCGGCTGAGTTTCCCTCGCGTCGCCTGCGCATCGGGCGTCATCGGTTGGCGTACGACGTGTTCGGGCCCGAAGACGCGCCGCGCACGCTCGTGTACCTGCACGGCCTGCTGCTCGACTCGGCGATCAATGTGGGCATCGCCGAGGCTGCGGCCTCGCGCGGCGTGCGGGTGGTCGTGCTCGACCTGCTCGGCCACGGCCGCAGCGACCATCCCCTGCACGCGTCGGACTATCGGATGGACCGCTACGCCGACCAGGTGGTGGCGCTGCTCGACCACCTCGGCCTCGACCGGGCCGTGCTGGGCGGGGTGTCGCTCGGCGCGAACGTCAGCCTGTTCGCAGCGGTCGCGGCACCCGAGCGCGTCGAGGGTCTGGTACTCGAGATGCCGGTGCTCGAACGGGCCGTCCCCGCCGCCGCTGCTGCCTTCGCTCCGGTCCTGGTGGCCACGCAGCTCGCAGCCCCGCTACTCGACGCGTTCGCCTGGTGCGCAGGGAAGGTGCCGCCCACCGGATTCGGCCCGCTCGACAGCGTCGTGCGCAGCGGTGCCCGCTCGTCGGCATCGACCGCTGCGATCCTGCACGGGATTCTCGTCGGGCCGATCGCCCCGACCATGGAGCAGCGAGCGTCGATCGTCGCGCCGACGCTGGTGCTCGCTCACCGCAACGACCTGATCCACCCCTTCGACGACGCGGTGCGCCTCGCCGCTGTGCTGCCCAACGCCGAACTGCTCCGCACGTGGTCGTCGGTCGAGCTGCGGCTGTTTCCGAGGCGGATCATCGGCCGGGTGCTCAACTTCGTCGACGACCTGCCCGACTCGCCGTCGGCGTCGGTCGTCGAGGGCGGCGCCTGATGGAACGGCTGTCGACGCTCGACGCGGAGTTCCTTCATCTGGAGGACGACGGCGCTCCGATGCACATCGCCGGGGCTTGTCTGTTCGACGGCGAGGCGCCGACGCTCGACGAGATCCGCCTGCTGATCGCGTCGAAGCTCCACCGCATTCCCCGGTACCGACAGCGCATCGAGCGCGTCCCCCTGGAGCTCGGTCGGCCGCTGTGGGTCGACGACGCGTCGTTCGACCTCGCCGATCACGTGCGCGAGGTCGAGGTTCCCGCTCCTGGCGACGATCGGACGCTCCGTCGTCTCATGGGGACCGTCATGGCGCAGCGTCTGCCGCGCGATCGCCCGCTGTGGGATGCGCTGCTGGTGACCGGTCTGCGCGGCGACGGGCCGACGTGGGCGCTTGTGTTCAAGGTGCACCATTGCATGGTCGACGGCATCGCTGGGGTGCAGTTGCTCGAGGCGCTCCTCGACGTGTCGCCCGACGCGACGGTGGCGTCGCCCGAGCCGTGGGAGCCGAAGCCTGAACCGGGTGCCCTCGATCGCGTTCTCGACGCATGGGGCGGGTTGGTCGACGACGCCGGGGCGCTTGCCGCGTCGGCGATCGGGAGCGTTCCGGCGTTGCTCCGTGATCCGCTCGGGCTGCCGCGGTCGCTCGGTTCGATGGCGGGCGGCCTGCTTCAGTTCGCCCGGATCCTGCCCGCGCCGCGACCTGCGTCGATCGAGGGATCGGTCGGCCGTGGTCGGGTGTGGGCCCATTCCTCAGCGTCGCTCGAGGACGTGCGCGCCGTGCGCCGATCGTTCGGCGGCACGGTGAACGACGTCGTCATGGCAGCCCTGTCAGCCGGCTACCGCGAGCTGTTGGCGGCGCACGGCGACGACGTCGAGCACCTGTCGGTCCGATCGATGGTGCCCGTGTCGGTCCGACGTGACGATGGCCAGGGCGTTCCCGACAACCGGGTGTCGACGCTCGTGGTCGAACTGGCCGTGCACGAGGTGGACCCGGTCGCCCGGCTGGAATGCATGAAGGAGCGCCTGGCGGCGGCAAAGGCGTCGAACATGGCCGAGGTGGGCGAGGCGGTCACGACGCTCGGCGACGTGGTGTTGCCGGCGGTCGTGGGAAGCCTGAGCCGTCTGGCGCTGCGCTCGGAACACCTCGTGCCGCAGCGTTCGATCAACACGGTCACGACCAACGTTCCCGGCCCGCAATTCCCGCTCTACTGCCTCGGCCGCGAACTCGTGAGCTACCTCCCGTTCGTCGGGATCAGCTACGGCGTGCGCGTCTCGACGGCGGTGCTGTCGTACAACGGCAGGCTCTTCTTCGGCGTGACCGGAGATCGTGACACCGTGCCCGACGTCGCCCGCATCGCCGACCGCGCGGCAGCCGAGATCGCGGAACTCGCCGCGCTCGCCCGCAGCGAGTGACCGACGCGCTCGGTCAGCGGGGGAGCAGGCCGATGGCGCGCTGCGCCCGGTCGAGCACCGTGGCCGCCTGCGACTCGGCGCGTTCGGCCCCGACCCGCAGCACCCGCTGCACCTCGGCCGGGTCGTCTCGCAATTCGGCGTAGCGGGCCTGGATCGGTTCGAGCACCGCGATCACCGCCTCGGCACAGTCGGTCTTGAGCGGGCCGTACTGCGAGTAGCGCTCGGCGAGCGCGGCGGGATCGGTCCGGGTTGCGGCGCCCAGGATCGACAACAGGTTCGTCACGCCCGGCTTGGTGGCGGGGTCGTAGCGAACCTCGCCGTCGGAATCGGTGACGGCACGCTTGAACTTGCGCAATACGGCCTCGGGGGCGTCGGTCACCAGGACCGTCCCCTGCGGAGACGCCGCCGACTTCGACATCTTGTTCGACGGCTCCTGGAGGTCCATCACCCGTGCCCCCGCGATGGGGATCGAGTGCTGGGGGAGCACGAACGTGTCGCCGTAGCGACGGTTGAACCGTTCGGCGGCGTCGCGGCACAGCTCGATGTGCTGCTTCTGATCGTCGCCGACCGGCACCTTCTCGGTGTCGTAGAGGAGGATGTCGGCGGCCTGCAACGCCGGGTAGGTGAACAGCCCGGCCGACACGAAGTCGGCGCGCTCGCGTTTGTCCTTGAACTGCGTCATGCGGCTCAGCTCGCCGAACGACACGGTGCATTCCATGATCCAGCCGAGCTGTGCGTGCTGGGGGACGTGCGACTGCACGAAGAGCAGGCACCGTTCGGGGTCGAGGCCGCACGCCAGCAGCAGCGAGGCCAGAGCGAGGGTGCGCTCGGCCAGCTCGCCGGGGTCCTTGGGGATCGTGATCGCGTGCGAGTCGACGATGCAATAGATCGCCTCGTCGTGATCGAGGTCGCGCACCCAGTTGGTGATAGCCCCCAGGAGATTGCCGAGGTGGAGGTCGCCGGTAGGCTGGATTCCTGAAAACACGCGTGCCACGGCCGGGATGGTAGCCCGGGTCAATCTGAATCACGCCGTTGTAATTCGCGGGTCGGCGTCGATACCATGGCCCCCGTGACGATCGAGGTGCAGACATCGGTGTTCGAAGGTCCCTTCGATCTGCTGCTCCATCTGATCCTGCGCGATCAGGTCGATCTGTACGAGGTGAACCTCTCATCGGTGGTCGACGAGTACCTGCGGGTGCTCGAGACGCTCGAACACCTCGACCTCGAGGTCACCACGGAGTTCCTGCTGATCGCCGCCACGCTGGTGGAACTGAAGGCGCGTCGGCTGTTGCCCGGCCTCGACGACGGTGACCTGGACGAAGAGCTCGCCCTCTGGGAGGAACGCGACCTCCTGCTCGCCCGGCTGGTGGAGTGCAAGACGTTCAAGGACGCCGCACGAGAGCTCGCCATGTTTCACGATCGGGCCACGCGGCGATTCGCCAGAACGATCGGCCCCGACGAGCGCTTCGTCGATCTCACGCCGGACCTGCTCGCGGGGATCGGCCCGCTCGACCTGCGGGCGGCGTTCCTACGGGCCACCGCACCCAAGCCCGTCCCGGCGATCGACCTGTTCCACGTCGCGGCCGTTCGTGCGTCGGTGGTCGATGCCGTCACCGAACTGCTCGACGAGATCCCCCGGCTCGGCCGCGTGTCGTTCCGACGGCTCACATCCGGGTGCGTGGAGCGCGTCGAGATCGTCGTTCGTTTCCTCGCCGTGTTGGAGCTCTTCAAGCAGGGCTACATCGACGTGGCGCAGGTCGAGTCCTTCGGCGACATCCAGATCCGCTGGATCGGTGGGGACGGCGTGGACGCCGATGGCGTGCTCGTCGACGCCTACGAAGGCTGAGATGGAACCGATGGACCGCGAGGCGCGCCGCGCGATCGAAGCGATCGTGATGGTCGCCGACGAGCCGGCCGAGCCCACGATGCTCGCACAGCTCATCGAGGTGCCGGTCGAGCGAATCGACGCACTGTGTCGAGAGATCGCCGACTCCTACGACGCCGAGGGCCGCGGATTCGCGCTCGTGAAGATCGCCGGCGGCTGGCGTTTCGAGAGCCGCGCCGAGCTGGCCCCGTACGTCGAGCGCTTCGTACTCGCCGGCCAATCGACCCGCCTGTCGGCCGCAGCCCTCGAAACCCTTGCCATCGTGGCCTACAAGCAGCCGATCTCGCGGGCGCAGATCGGGGCGATCCGCGGCGTGAGCGTCGACGGTGTGCTGCGCACGCTGCAGCAGCGGGGCTACATCGACGAAGTCGGCCGCGACGAGGGGCCCGGCCAGGCCACCCTGTTCGGAACGACGCGGTTGTTCCTCGAACGGTTGGGCATCGACTCGCTGCAGCACCTGCCGCCGCTCGGTGCCTTCGTTCCCGACGCGACGGTGGTCGAGGCGCTCGAGGACGGGCTGCGGTTGCCCGTCGATCCCGAGCCGGAACACCCGGAACGCCCGGAATCCGACCCGGAGCGCGAACTGGACGACGAGGGGGCACCAGCGCGCGACCCGGAGCGCGAACTCGGCGACGACGCGGCACCGGCATCCGACCCGGAGCGCGAACCCGAGCCGGAGCCGATCCCCGGACCGGCGTCGCTGGGCGGCGAGCGGCTCGATGCCCTCGACGTGCTCGACCTCCTCGACGATACCGCCGACGACGGTGCCTGAGCCCACCGGCGAGCGGCTCCAGAAAGTGCTCGCACGCGTCGGGCTCGGCAGCCGCCGCACGTGTGATGAGCTGATCGAGGCGGGACGGATCACGGTGAACGGCGAGGTCGCCCAACTGGGGCGCCGCGTCGATATCGAGGTCGACCTGGTGGAGGTCGACGGGGTGCCCGTTGGGGTGCGTCCCGGCCTCGTGCACTACCTGCTGAACAAGCCGCGCGGCGTGGTGACCACGGCCTCCGACACCCACGGCCGGCCCATCGTCGTCGAACTCGTTCCCGCCGAGCCCCGAGTGTTTCCGGTCGGGCGCCTCGACACCGACACCGAGGGCCTCCTGATCCTCACCAACGACGGCGACCTCGCGCATCGGCTCACGCACCCGTCGTTCGGCGTCGACAAGGAGTACCTCGCGTCGGTCGACGGCCAGCCGAGCCGCGGAACCCTCCGTCGGTTGCGGGAGGGGATCGAGCTCGACGACGGACCGACCGCGCCGGCTCGCGCGGCGCTCGTCGCGCCGTCGACGGTGCGGCTCACGATCCACGAGGGGCGCAACCGCCAAGTGCGCCGCATGCTCGACGCCGTCGGCCACCCGGTGCAGCGCCTGGTGCGCACCCGGATCGGCGATCTGAGCGACCATTCGTTGGCTCCCGGCGAATGGCGGGCTCTCACCGCGGACGAGCTGCGGGGCCTGGAGCAGGCCATCGCCCGCGGGCGATCGGCACCGTCCGAGTGACGATCGGATGGCGTGGGCAGGCACCGGGCACCACGCTGGCGATGCGGTAGGGTCAGCGTTCGTGTCGCCGTCCGTTCACGCGCTTCGTGGCGCCACCACCTTCGACATCGACGAGCCCGAGCACGTGGCCGAGCGGGTGGTGGAGTTGGTGACCGCAATGTTCGAACGCAATGGCATCGTCGACGGCGATGTCATATCGGTCATCTTCACCGCCACCGACGACCTTCGCAGCACATTTCCGGCAACCGCGGCCCGCCGAGTCGGCCTCGACGATGTGCCGTTGCTGTGTGCCCGGGAGCTCGATATCGACGGTTCCCTGCCGCGCTGCATTCGGGTGCTGATGCACATCTCGGTCAACCAGGACCGCTCGGCGCTACGTCACACGTACCTGCACGACGCCCGTGCGCTGCGCGACGACCTGCCCGAGTGACGTCGGACGGTCGATGAGTTCCACCGAGCCCCGACACGCGCAGGTCATCGGCACGGGGCTGATCGGTGGGTCGATCGGCATGGCGCTGCGCCTGGCGGGCTGGCGGGTGACGGGCATGGACCGCGACCCGCAGGTCGCCGACCGGGCCCGCGAGCGCGGCGCGATCGACGAGGTAGCCATCGACGGGTCGGCTGAGCTGTGCGTCGTGGCCCTGCCCGTGGGCTCGATCGTCGACGCCGCCCGCGAGATGCTCGATCGTTCCGACTGGGTCGTGACCGACGTGGGGAGCGTCAAGGGACCGATCGTGGCCGGGGTCGACTCGCCCCGCTTCGTGGGCGGTCATCCGATGGCCGGCTCCGAACAGGACGGCATCGCCGGGTCGACCGGCACCATGTTCCAAGGCGCCGCGTGGGTGGTCACGCCCACCGAGACGACCGATCCCACAGCGCACGCGTTGGCGCACACGCTCGCCGTGTCGTGCGGGGCCGATGTGGTGACCATGTCGGCCGACGACCACGACCGGGTCGTGGCGATGGTGTCGCACGTGCCACACCTCACCGCGGTCACGCTGATGGGTATGGCGGCCACGCGGGCCAACGACCACGCAGCGCTGCTGCGGCTGGCGGCGGGCGGGTTCCGCGACATGACCCGGATCGCCGCGGGTCACCCCGGCATCTGGCCCGACATCTGCGCGGAGAACCGCGACGCGATCGTCGATGTCCTCGACGACATCGTCGCCGAACTCCAGGCGGTGCGATCGGTGGTCGCCGGCGGTGATCGAGCGGCGCTCCTCGAACGGTTGACGCTGGCGCGCACGGCTCGCCTGAACCTGCCCACCACCGCCGGGCCGCCTGAGGCGCTCACCGAGATCCTGGTCGGCGTGAGCGACCGGCCGGGCGTGCTGGCCGAGATCGCCACCCTGGCGACGGCCACGTCCACCAACATCTACGACCTGGAGATCGCGCACTCCGCCGAGGGAGCGCAGGGCGTGCTGATCCTGCTGGTCGACGCCGCTGCCGCCGCCGGGTTCGTCGACGCGATCGTCGGGCGTGGCTACCGCTGTTCCGCGCGGGACCTCACGTGAGCGGCGCAGGCGGGCCCGATCCCTGGCGGCTCGGTGAGCTTGCCGATCCGTTGCCTGTCGCGCCGTTCCCCGGCCCGGTCGACGCCCGCGTGACGCTGCCCGGCTCGAAGTCGATCACCAATCGGGCGCTCGTCTGCGCGGCGCTCGCCAGCGGACGATCCACGCTCCGAGGGATCCTCCGGGCCGATGACACCGAGGTGATGCTGTCGGCCCTCGGTGCGCTCGGAGCGGCGGTGACCATCGATGAGACCGACCCGACCGTGGCACGTGTCGACGGGATCGGCGGGCGTATCCGCGGCGGCACCGAGGCCGCGCCGCTCCGGCTCGACGCGCTGCTTTCGGGGACGACCTCGCGCTTCCTCCTCGGGGTCGCGGCCCTCGCGGACGGGTTCATCACGATCGACGGCGCCGAGCCGTTGCGGGCCCGTCCGATGCGCGACGGCCTCGACGCGCTCACACGCATCGGCGCCGGAGTGGTCGCGTCGGGCGATGGGCTTCCGGCCACGATCCGCGGGATCGGCTCGAGCGACGCGGGCGGCGGCGATCGCCGCTCGGTGTCTGTGGGTGCGGCGGCCTCCAGCCAGTTCCTCTCCGCACTGCTGCTGGCCGCACCCTGCGCCCCGGGCGGGCTGCGGATCGTGGTCGACGGTGAGATTCGCTCGTGGCCCTACGTGGAGATGACCGTCGCCGTCATGGCGTCCTTCGGGGCCGGTGTCGATCTGCGGCGCGGCCCCGACGGCGTCGTCTTCGATGTCGACCCCGGCGGCTACCACGCCGTTGCGTATCGGGTCGAACCCGATGCATCCGCGGCGTCGTACGCCTTCGCGGTGCCGGCGCTCGTGGGTGGTCGCGTTGTGGTCGAGGGTCTCGGCAGCTCGTCGCTGCAGGGCGACCTGCGCATGGTCGACGTGCTCGCCGAGATGGGCGCGGCGGTCGACGTCGGCGCCGACAACACGGTGGTTGCGGGCACCGCCGGTGCGCTGCACGGTGTCCGCGTGAATCTCGCCGACCTGAGCGACACGGCGCAGACGGTCGCGGCCGTGGCCGTGTTCGCCTCGTCGGCGACCGTCATCGACGGCATCGGCTTCATCCGGCGCAAGGAGACCGACAGGATCGCCGCCGTGGTGACCGAGCTGCGCCGCTGCGGGATCGGCGCGTCGGAATTGGACGACGGCATCGAGATCCGTCCCGGGTCGCCGCGTCCCGCAGCGATCGAGACCTACCACGACCATCGCATGGCCATGGCCTTCGCACTGCTCGGATTGATGTCGCCGGGGATCGCCATCTGCGATCCGTCGTGCGTGTCCAAGACGTTTCCGGGCTACTGGCGCATGCTCGACGACCTGAGGAGTACCTGTCGATGACAGTGATTGCGTTGGACGGACCAGCGGGTTCGGGCAAGTCGACCGTTGCGCGCCTCGTCGCCGACCGTCTGGGCTTCGAGGTGCTCGACACCGGAGCGATGTACCGGGCGATCGCGTTCGCAGTGCTGGGCCGCGACGCCGACCCGTCGGATGCCGCTGTCGCCACGGCGGCCGCCGAACAGGTGCAGGTCGAGCTTCGCGACGGCAGGGTGTTCGTGGACGGCGCCGACGCCACGGCTGCGGTGCGAGGGCCCGAGGTGTCGGGCGCGGTGAGCGTCGTGGCCGCGCATCCCGGCGTGCGCACGGCGCTGCGCCGGCTGCAGCGTGACTGGATGATCCAGCACGGCAACGGGGTGGTCGAGGGGCGCGACATCGGTACCGTCGTCTTCCCCGACGCCGAGGTGAAGGTGTACCTGACCGCGTCGCCCGAGGTGCGGGCGCGCCGTCGGGCCGGCGACGGCCAGCTCGACGTGGAGCAGGCGGCGCGCAACATCGAGGAACGCGACCGGCTCGACAGCACCCGCGAGGACTCGCCGCTCGTGGCCGCCGACGACGCCGTGCACATCGACACCAGCGAGCTCGCCATCGACGAGGTCGTGGACGCGATCGTGGGGTTGCTCCGATGATCGCCGGTGTGGTGTATCGCCTGATTCATGTCGCTGCGCGGTTGCTGACCGGCGCCTATTGGAGACTGAAGATCGTCGGTCGCGAGCGTCTCCCGACGTCGGGCCCGTTCGTGATCGCTCCCGTCCATCGGTCGAACCTCGACTTCCTGCTCGCCGGGATCGCGGTGCCGCGTCCCGTGCGGTATCTCGCCAAGTCGTCGGTGTTCCTCGGTGGACCCATCGACCGGTTCCTTGCGTCGATGGGAGCGATTCCGGTCGACCGCAACATCGCGGATATCACCGCGGTGCGGGCGTGCGAGGCGGCGCTGGCGGATGGCTGGCCGGTCGTGGTGTTCCCGGAAGGCCGCCGCAAGTCCGGCCCGGTGGTGGAGGATCTGTTCGACGGGCCCGCGTTCCTGGCGTGTCGGGCGCGCATTCCCGTCGTGCCGGTCGGGATCGGTGGCAGCGATGCGGCCATGCCGATCGGTTCGAAGTTCATCAGACCGCACCGCGTCGTGATCGTGGTCGGCGAGCCGATCTATCCCGACGTGCCGGCCGAGGGTCGGGTGCCGCGGTCGGCCGTCCGCGAACTCACCGCCCGCGTGCGCGACGAGGTACAACGCCTCTATGACGAGGCGGCCGACCGGGCAGGCGTGCCCAACTGATATCGACCCGACCGGTCAGAACGAGTTGAGCTGCACCGGGTCGGGCCAGGCGGCGGCGTCGTCGAACCCGATCAGCCGGTCGTCCTCGTCGAGGACGCCGACGCCCAGCACCTGAGCCGCCGCGGGCACGAAGAACACCAGGGCGCCCGCCGAGCCGGGGTCGCCGCCGACGGACTGGTCCGGTCCCACATCGAGGTCGGTCATCGTTGTGGGAAATGAGGCGATCGCGTCGGCCGCACCCGTGGCGGGATCGGCGAACCGAACCACCTCGCCTGCCGGTCGCGGCGTCAGCGCGGTCAGCACACGGTCGGGCTCACCCACCTTCGCGCCGAGTTGCGCCGCGGTGACCCTGAGCTTCACCGCATCTGCGCCCGTTGCCGAATCGACGACGAGCACGACTCGACCCGTCGGTCCGCCGGGAACGCGTAGGGGCGTGCGGCCGCGGTTGTCGAGACGGAGCGCAAGCTTCAGTTGCCGCATGCCCGTCGGCCCGAGCGCCACGCCGAAGGCACGCACGTCGATTCCCGCCGCCGACGCCTGCGCGTCGAACGTCGTCGTAGTGGCGCGTTTGCCGGCAGCGGTCGACGTGGTGCGGGCCGGAATGCTGGTCGACCTCGGTGGGGCGGAGCCGTCGGTCGGTTCGTCCCGCGCCAGCGCGAACGCCAGGCCGGCCGCGGCCACTGCCGTCGCGCCACCCACGGCGACGGCAGCGACCAGGGCCTTGCGTCGCCGGGCCCGCTCGCCTGCCTGCGGTGATGCGCCGCCGCGGCTCTCCTCGGCAGCGGCGGCACGCTCGGCGCGCTCGACGAGGTCGATCACCATGGGACGATCCAAGTCGGAGCGGTGCGGCGCGGCGTCGTCGCTCGGCGGTACGACCGGCACGACCGGCACGACCGGCACCGCCGGCCCGCTGCGTTCGTGATCCGAATACTCGACCCCGTCGGGGCCGGCCATCGCGTCGGCGCCGGGTTCGGGATCGTGGAGATCATCAAGCGGGTCGTCCAGGTCGACGGACCCGGCCGGCCCAGCACCGAGTCCGTCGCCCGGGCCCGCGCCGAGGGCGTACCACCCGGCTCGCTCCGGAACGGCCGGCGCCGCCGACGTGGCCGCCGCTTCATCGCCGGGCTCATCGGGTTCGCTTCGTTCGCCCCGCGCCGGCACGAGCCGCGCGGCGTTGGCAGCGGCGGCCACGTCGGCGGGATGGGCGCCACGCTCTCGGAGGTCGATCACGATCGGCTCCCGCGACGCGGCGGGAGGTGCCGTGGCCGCTGCGGCGCCGGTCTGTGCGATCCCGGCCGGGGCAGAATTCGGCCCGAGCGGCGCGGCGCCGGTCTGGGGTTCCTCGATCACCCGACGGCGGCGCGGCGCCCGCGGCGTGAGCAGGTCGGCACGGGCCTCGCGCAGCAGTGCGGCGAGTTCGGCCGGAGCCGGACGCCGGGTCGGCTCCGGAGCGAGGCACTCGTCGACGAGCTCGGTGATCAGCGTCGGCAGGGCCTGATGACCCAGAATCGACGTGACGGTCGACATGATCGAATAGCTCTCGGCGGCGGAGGACCACGGTTGTCCGGCGAGGATCTCGGGAGCCACGTGGGCGGGCCGGCTACGCAGGCCGAGGGGCACGCCCTCGAGCGCGATCGCCGGGATGGGATCGGTCACGACCACCGCTCCGTCGGCCCCGATGAAGGTGTTGTTCGGGGAAATGGCGTGATGCGCCACGCCGCGGCGGTCGAGGTGGGCGGCGACATCGGCGAGCTCAGCCCCCACCCGCAGCGCCTCGGGCAGGCCGAGAAGCCGACCCTGCTCGGCGAGGCGCCCGAGCGACTCATCGCTCAGCCGGCGTCGGGTGACGTACAGATCGCCACGCTCGGAGGTGCCGAGTTCGACCGGCGGCTCCAGTCGTGGATCGTCGATCGCCGCGATCGCCCGGATCTCGGCGACAAACCGTTCCTCGGCGTCGGGCGCCTCGGCGATCACCGAGGCGAACACCCGCACGACGACGGGTGCATGAAGCCGAGGGAGAAACGCTCGATAGGTCGACGCGAACGGGCTCTGCCCAATCACGCTAAAGCCCGCGTAGTCGTTCTCTCCGCCGTCCACCACCGCTCCCTGTCGCCGCCTGACAGTCCGTGAGAGTACGGGAGAGTTAGTGAATGAGGAAGCCCAGATACATCGCGGCGACAGCGCCGAGCGACGACAGGGCGCCGCCGACCGCCTTCGCAGCGGTTCCCTTGCCCACGATGTGCAGTGCAGCGCCGCCGCCCGACACGATCACGAGCAAGAACTTCACACCGAAGAGCGCCTGGTCGAGATCCTCGACGGTCAGCATCGACCAGATGCCCGTCACCAACAGCAGGCCGAACGCGGGCCACGCGACGCGATTGAACGCCCGGGCGAGCTTGGCCGGCGCGTCCTCGCCGAGCGTTCGCGCCGTGGGCACCAAGGCGCCCATCACGATCTGCCCGCCGACCCATATCGACGCGGCGAATACGTGCAGAAACAGACGGAAGTTCTCCATGTGCGGTCCTCAGTCGAGCGCGGCGAGCACCTGGCTTGCCGGGAGGTGGCGATCGTGGGGGGAACCTACCGCGCCCGGCTGACCTCCCAGTGCAAACGTGACTGCGGCGTCGACGCCGGCGAGCAGGTCGCGCAGCGCCCGAGGCGGCGGGAAGTACTCGTCCTCCTCGGTCGTGCGGACCTCCTCGATGCCGCGACGCGGAGCGAGTGCCTCAATGACGGCCTGCACGAGATCCTCGGGAGCGGACGCCCCGGCGGTCACGCCAACCGTGCCCGAGAGGTCGTCGGGCAGTTCCGCTGCGTCGTTGACGCGCGAGACCCGCGGGCAGCCCGCCTCGCGGGCAAGCTTCTCGAGCGCCAGCGTGTTCGAGGAGTTGGCCGAACCGACCACGACCATCGCGTCGCACCGAGGAGCGATGTCCATGAGCGCCGTCTGCCGGTTGGTCGTGGCGAAACACAGATCGCTTCGGCCTGGAATCCACATGTCTGGGAAGCGCTCGCGCGACGCGTCGAGCACGTCGCGCCAATCGCGGTGGCTCAGCGTGGTCTGCGCGAGCAGCGCCACCGGCGAGTCGAACTCGGGCAGGGCTGCGACCTCGTTGCGATCCTGCACTCGCCAGATCGCGTCGGGTGCGACCGCCATGGTGCCGACCGCCTCCTCGTGGCCCTCGTGACCGACATAGATGATGTGGTACCCCTTCCGGGCTCGCACCTTCACCTCATGGTGCACCTTCGTCACGAGCGGGCACACGGCGTCGACCACGTAGCCGCCGCGCTCGATCGCCGCCGACACGACCTCGGGTGGCGATCCGTGCGCCGAGAGCATGAGTGGCCGCCCGGCGGGCACATCGTCGATGTCGTCGACGAACCGCACGCCGAGCTCGCGGAATCGGTCGACGACCCGGCGGTTGTGCACGATCTCGTGGTAGCAGTACACGGGCGGCTCGAAGGCTCGGACCATCCACGCGAGTGCCTTGATGGCCATCTCGACCCCGGCGCAGAACCCGCGAGGCGCGGCGAGCAGTACCCGATCGACATCCATGGTGGCAGGGTAGGCGCTCGGCCGACCGGGCCGGTCGCAGCCGAAAAGTAGGATCACCTCCCATGTCCACAGCGCGCGTCGTCGGCATCGTCCCGGACGGCCCCGCCGACCTCGCCGGCCTTCGGGTCGGCGACGTGCTGCTCGCCGTCAACGGCATGCCGATCCGCGACATCATCGAGTTCAGGGTGCTGACCGACGAGCCCGAGGTGTCGCTCGTGGTCGATCGGTCGGGCCTTCAGTTCGAGCTCGACCTCGACAAGGCGGCGGGATCGCCGCTCGGCATCGAGGTCGACGCGGCGGTGTTCGATCGGGTCCGCACGTGCGACAACCACTGCGAGTTCTGCTTTATCCATCAGCTGCCGCGTGGCATGCGGCGCAGCCTGTACGTGAAGGACGACGACTATCGCCTCTCCTTCCTCTATGGGAACTTCACGACGCTCACGCGCTTCACCGAGGCCGACCTGGAACGGGTGGTGACCGAGGGCCTGTCTCCGCTGTACGTGTCGATCCACGCGACCGACCCGCTGGTGCGCAACGAGATGTTGCGCAATCGGCGCGGCGCGATGAGCCTGCGGTGGCTTCGGGCGCTGCTCGACCACGGCATCGAGGTGCACGGCCAGATCGTCGTCTGCCCGGGTCTCAACGACGGAGCGGTCCTCGCCGACACGATGTGTGGACTGCTCGACGAGTATCCCGAGTTGGTCGACGTCGCGGTGGTCCCGCTGGGGGTGTCGCAGTTCAACCGCGAGCCACGCATGCGTGCGCACACCGAGAGCGAGGCCATCGAGGTGTGCGATCTCGTGGCCGAATGGCAGGCGCGGTTCCTGCTCGCGCTCGGCCGCCGCATGGTGTTCGCCGCCGACGAGTATTACCTGCTGGCCGGGCGGCCGTTCCCTCCGGCGTCCGACTACGGCGACTTCTCCATGCACGAGGACGGGATCGGCATGGCCCGGGGTTTCGAGCTGGAGTTCGGCGGCGAGGTCGTCGGCGCGGTCGGGCCCCAGCCCGGCTTCTTCGCTTCGGTCGACGGTGCCCCTGCCCTCGGATACCGGGCACCCCGGTCGGGCGAAGCACACGCCGTCGGCGTGTCGATCGGCCCACGCCGCGGAGCGGCGATCGGCGTGCTCACGGGCGCATACGGCGCCGCCGTGCTGCGACCACTCATCGCCGGGCTCGGTCGCGACGATGTGCGCATCGTGGAGGTCGAGAATCGCTTCTTCGGCGGCAACGTCGGCGTCGCCGGGTTGATGGTGGGGGAGGACGTGGCGCGTACGCTGTCGAGCCAGCCGCCCGGAGATCGCTATCTGCTCCCGGACGTCTGTCTGTCCGGCGGTCGGTTCCTCGATGGATCGATACCCGCCGATCTCCCCCGCACCGTGGAGGTGGTCTCCACCGACGGGGTCGCTCTCCGAAAGGCTCTCGCATGAATTCCGCCGCCTCGCGCCGCCAGACCCCGACCCCAGCGTCGGCAGCGGGCACCTCGCTGCCGGTTGTCGCGATCGTCGGACGCCCGAACGTCGGCAAGTCGACGCTACTCAACCGGATCGTCGGTCGGCGCGAGGCGATCGTGCAGGAGCGGCCGGGCGTCACCCGCGACCGCAAGGAGGTCGAGGCGTCGTGGTCGGGGCGCGACTTCGTGATCGTCGATACCGGCGGCTGGATGTCGCGGGGCTCGGTGCTCGACGACAAGGTGTCCAAGCAGTCCGAGCGCGCGATCGCGTCGGCCGACGTGGTGATTCTCGTCGTCGACGCGTCGGTCGGGCCGACCGATGACGACGAGGCGGTCGCGCGCCTGCTCCGCAAGATCGGAACGCCCGTGATCGTCGTCGTCAACAAGGTCGACGACGGCGGACGCGAGGTGCTCATGTGGAACTTCCTCGCGCTCGGGCTCGGCGATCCGGCTGCGGTGTCGGCGCTGCACGGCCGGGGCACCGGCGATCTGCTCGATCGCATCGTCGAGCACTTTGCACCCGCCGTCGAGCCGGTCGAGGACGGCGACGGCGCCGCTGAGGGCGCGGCGGGGGTCGATGGTGAGCCGGGTGGAGAGCGAGCGCTGTTCTCGGTGGCGATCGTCGGCCGGCCGAACGTCGGGAAGTCGACGCTGTTCAACCGGCTCATCGGCGAGGATCGCGCCGTGGTGCACGACATGGCCGGCACCACCCGCGACTCGATCGACACGGTCGTGACCACCGAGCAGGGCCCGGTTCGCTTCGTCGACACGGCGGGAATGCGCCGCAAGAGCCGGATCGACGACGGCACCGAGTACTTCTCGATGGTCCGGGCGCTGCAGTCCGTCGATGCCGCCGACACGGCGCTGCTCGTGATCGATGCGACCGAGGGCATCACGCATCAGGACCAGCGGCTCGCCGAACGAATCGATGCCGCGGGTTGCCCGATCGTGGTGGTGCTCAACAAGTGGGAGCAGCTCGACGAGGACGGCCGCAACGACGTGCTGTACCAACTGTCCCAGCGCCTCCACTTCCTGGGCGACTCGTCGATCCTGCGTATCTCGGCGCTGACCGGACGCGGGGTGCACCGCCTCCTGCCCGAGCTCGAGAAGGCGATCGATGCCTATCACCGTCGTGCCCCGACGCGGCAGGTGAACGACGTGATCCGCCGGGCGCAACAGGCGCAACCCGGGCCGCACGGCGCGCGCGTGCTCTACGCAACGCAGGGCGCCTCGGACCCGCCGACATTCACCCTGTTCGCCAACAAGGTGATCCCCCCGCACTACCTCCGGTACCTGGAGCGGTCCCTGCGCGAGGCCTTCGAGTTGGGCCCCACGCCCATCAAGATGCGCGTGCGTCTGCGAAGTGACACATGACACAGGGCGACGGGTGAACTCGCGGGTCTCGGCGGGAGTGATCCGCAAACTCGCGTGACACCCTTGACGCCGTCCGTATCATGAGGTCCGGGACCATTACATCCACGCAATTCGCGCGTGGCGATCGAGGTGCACACGGTGGCAAAGCAGCGAGCAGAGCGCGACGAAGACGACCTCGTCCGCCTCTATCTGAGCGATATCGGGCAGTACCCGCTTCTCACGAAGGACGACGAGGCGCGTCTTGCGCAGGCCATGGAGGCCGGGCACGCAGCAGCGAAGGAGCTCGACGAGGGCGGCCAGCTGACCCCGGCGAAGAAGCGTGAGCTTCGGCGCCTGGTGCGGTCGGGCGAGGAAGCCGAGCGGGCGTTCGTGCAGTCGAACCTTCGACTCGTCGTGTCGATCGCCAAGAAGTACCAGGCGTCGGGTCTGCCCCTTCTGGACCTGATCCAAGAGGGCAACCTGGGCCTGATGCACGCCGTCGAGAAGTTCGATTGGCGCAAGGGCTTCAAGTTCTCGACGTACGCCACGTGGTGGATCCGCCAGGCGCTCACCCGCGGCATCGCCAACACGGGGCGCACGATCCGCCTTCCCGTGCACGCCGGCGACACGCTCTCGCGGCTGCAGAAGGCCCGCGTCCGGCTCGAAACCAGCCTCGGCCGCCCCGCCACCCTGGCGGAGCTTGCCATCGAGCTGGAGATGCCCGAGGCGAAGGTGTCCGAGACGATGCGTTTCGCTGCGGACACGTTGTCGCTGTCCACCCCGCTGCGCGAGGACGGCGACGCCGAGCTCGGCGACCTGGTCGAGGACCGCGACGCCGAGTCACCGTTCGAAGCCGCCGCGGTGTCGCTCCTGCCCGCGGAGATCGGCCGGTTGCTCTCGCCGCTCGATGAGCGCGAACGCGAGATTCTGAAGCTGCGGTTCGGTCTCGACCGCGGCGAGCCACGCACGCTCGAAGAGGTCGGCGAGCACTTCAACCTCACCCGCGAGCGCATCCGCCAGATCGAGGCGCGGGCGATGTCGAAGCTGCGTCATCCCAGCGCCGACACCGGCGCGAAGGACCTGCTGGCGGTCTGACCGCTCGTGCCGGCCGCACAGGCCGGAACACCATCAACTCGACAACGGGGCCTGGGCGTGTTTGCCCAGGCCCCAGTCGCGCCGCTTCTCGGTTACACGTCGATAGCGTCGGCTGCGCTGTGGAACGACGGATCGACCTCACCGAATCGAATCCCTTGCTCGACACGGTCGAGGAGTGGTTCCGTGCCGATGGCTGGGTGTACCAGCGCGGCGGAACCGCCCGCTACCTGCGTATGTCGGTGCACGGCGAGGAGCACTCGTGGTTCCTCGTCGCCGATACCGACGAGACGGCGGGCGTGGTGCTCGTCTACTCGATCGCGCCGACCTGCATCGACGTCACCCAGCGCACCCGGGTCGCCGAGTTCGTGGTTCGGGCCAACCACGGCCTGATGATCGGCAACCTGGAGCTCTCGTTCGCGACGGGCGACGTGCGCTACAAGACCTCGATCGCGGTCGATCGACGGACCGACCTGCGTTCCTCGGTCATCGACCGCCTGGTCAACACGAACCTGCGCACGTTCGAGCGCTATCTCCCCGGAATCGCCGCAGTTGCCCAGGGGGCCGACCCCGAGGCCGCTGTGGATCGGTGCGAGGGCGTGCGATCGCACTGAGGTCGCTGGGGCGATTGGCATCCCGCCTCGCCATCGACCAAGGTGACCGACGTGATCCTGCTGGCAGCGCACCGCCGAACGGGCGGCGTTCTTCGCGCCGCGACGGCCGCTCTGGCGCTCGTGGGTCTGCTCGCGTTCGCCGGCTGTGCGAGCGGGCCGAAGATCTCGGTGACCGGGGCGGTCACCTCCGAGGCGGGTGGCAGCGACGAGCTTGCGGTGTACCTGCGCATCTCGAACGCGGGCGACGAACCCGACGAGCTCGTATGGATCCAAACGCCCGAGGCGGTCGCCGCGCACCTGCACGAGAGCGAGATCGACACGTCCGGCGTGGCCTCGATGTCGACGATCAAGCCGCTCCAGGTGCCGCCGGGGGGATCGGTGGAGCTTCGACCGGGAGCCGAGCACGTGATGCTGATGCAGCCCAAACCGCTGCGGGCGGGCGATCACTTCACGCTCACGCTGAGCTTCAGCCGCAGCGGCGACATCACCACTCGCGTCGACGTCGTGACGCCCGACGAATTGGTGGATCGCACCGAGGGCGCAGCGTGATCTCGCGCCGGCGCCTGCTGGCGGGCCTCCTCGCCGCCCCCGCGGTGGCGGCGTCGTGTGGAGGCTCGCGGGGGGAGACACCGGATCGTTCCGACAACGCCGGATTCGCCGGCGTGTTGCTCGGTGCCCCACTGCCGAAGCCGACCGCCGCGTTCACCGACACGTCCGGCGAACCGTTCAACGTCGCCGAGCGCACCGCCGGTGAGCTGACGCTGTTGTTCTTCGGCTACACCTCGTGTCCCGATGTGTGTCCCGTCCACCTGTCGGTCCTCGCCGGAGCCTTGGATCGCCTGACCGGCCCCGCGGCGCGGGCCAACGTGGCCTTCGTCGGCGTCGACACCGCACGGGACACGCCCGAGGTCATGCGCCGCTACCTCGACCAGTTCGACCAGCGATTCATCGGGCTCACGGCCGAGCCCTCGGTGATCGACGGGGCGTTGGCGACGCTCAAGATGCCCGCGCCGGTGATCCAACCGCCCGGCCAGGACGGGAGCTACTCCGTGGACCACGCGTCGCAGATCGCGGTGTTCACGACCGACAACCTGTGCCACATCGTCTATCCGTTCGGCGTGCGTCGTCAGGATTGGGTGGTCGATCTGCCGCGACTGGTCGACATCGACTGGTCCACGGTGCAGGTTCCCGGCACGGAAGGTGCGCAGCGATGAGATGGTGGTGTTCGGCGACCGGCAGTGCGTGGAGCTGGGCGTGGCGACCCTACGTCGGTGCGTGGGTGCTCGTGGCGTTCGCAGCGGGGTTCATGTGGCGCGGAGGGTCGTTCCGCCGGGACGTGGCGTGGACCCGACGCGTCGCCGCGGCGCTCGGCCTCGTGCTGTTCGCCGCGTCGATCGACTGGCCGCTCGCGGCGCTCGGCGCCGGCTACCTCGCGACCGCCCAAGCGCTCCGGCAGGTGCTCGTGGTGATCATCGCGGCGCCTCTGCTGCTGGCGGGCGCGCCGCCGGCCTTCGGCGATTGGATCGCCGCGTCGTCGCGGCGGCGGGCCGTGCTGCGCGTCGTGAGCCATCCGGGCCTCGCGCTGCTCCTGGCGGTCTCGGTGCTGGTGGTGGTGAACCTCCCGCCGGTAGCGGATGCCACGCTGACCTCGCAGTTCGGCTCGTTCGCGATCGACGCGGCGTGGATCGTGTCCGGGATCATCATGTGGCTGCCGGTCCAGGTGCCGCCCACGACCGGCGCCCCGCTGGCGCCTCGACTGCGGGGCCCAGTGGCAGTGGTCTACCTGATCGTCGCCTCGATCGGCCCGCTCCCCGTTGCGTTCTTCATGACGTGGTCCGACTTCCCGATCTACGAGGTGTACGAACTGGCGCCGCGGGTCGTGTCGGGACTCGGGCCGAAGGAAGATCAGGAGCTGGCCGCAGCGGTGCTGCAGGTGCTCGGCGGAACCATGATCTGGGTGCAGATCGCCGTTCGGTTTGCGGCGATGGCCGGGATGAAGCGCGATTCGGGGTTCCGTGGGCGGCAGGTCACGAGTGGAGGTGTGTCGTGAACAACGGTCGAGGTCGAAGGTTGGTCGCGGCGATCGGTGCCGTCGCGTTGAGCGCGGCCGCCGGCGTCGTGAGCTCGTGCTCGGACGAGGGCTCGCCGCGGCTGTCCGGGGCTGCGGAACGGGGACGGCTGCTCGCCGCTGAACGTGGATGCGCCGCGTGCCACAGCACCGATGGGTCGACGCTGGTCGGCCCGACCTGGAAGGGCATTTGGGGCGAGAACGTGGTGCTGTCGGACGGGCGATCGGTCACCTTCGACGCCGACTACGTCAGGGAGTCGCTGCGCGCGCCCAATGCGGCACGTCGCAAGGGGGTCATGGCGGCGATGCCCGCGTTCGACACCCAGCGCGTGAGCGACGCGGAGATCGCCGACCTGGTCGCCTACATCAAGGCGCTGTCGCCGTCGACGTGATCGGACGCAGGGCCGCCGTCGCGTGCCTGGTGCTCGCGTGTGCCGGGTGCGCCGAGCCGCGGGGTCAGGCAGCGGCGCCGACGCATCCGACCGGGGCTGCGACGCCGCCTCCGTCGACCACGATCGCGTCGACCACGACCGCGTCGACCGCAGCGGCGTCGACCACGACCACGACCACGTCCGCCGCCACTTCCGTGCCCGTCGAGTTCGCCTCGGAGGTTCGCGAGATCGGCGGGGCGCTGGCGGCGCGGATGAGCGCGTCGTGGCACCCGGGTTGTCCGGTTCCGCTCGAGCAGTTGCGGGAGGTGCGGGTCGGCTACGTCGGCGCCGACGGCGAGGCTCATGAGGGCGAACTCGTGGTGCACGAAGCGGTGGCCGAGGACGTCGTCGCCGTGTTCCGGGCGCTGTTCGACGCACGGTTCCCGATTGCGCAGATGCATCCGGTCGACGCGTTCGGTGGCGATGACCTGGCGTCGGTTCGCGCCAACAACACGTCGGCGTTCAACTGCCGTGCCGTGTACGGATCGACGGGCGGGTCGTGGTCGCGTCACGCCTTCGGCACCGCGATCGATCTGAACCCACTGCAGAACCCGTATGTGCTCCACGGCGAGGTGGTCCCGGCCGAGGCAATTCGCTGGGTCGACCGCTCGTTGGGCGAGCCGGGCATGATCGCGCCCGACTCGATCGCGGTCCGTGCCTTCGCTGCGATCGGGTGGCGGTGGGGAGGCGAGTGGGCCAACCCCGACTACCAGCACTTCGACCTCGACCCCGCCGCGATCGCCCGACGCTGACGCACCCGCGGCCGGGCGCGGTCGCTCTGTGTGGCGAGTCCTGCGGTCGATGCGGCAAGGCTCACTCTGTGCGCGGTACCATCCCGTCGATCGAGCACGGCATCGCCGGGGTAGCACCGGGCGATCGTGGAAATTACCGAAATTCCGTGAACACGGACGAGTCGTGGAGGCCACGGGGGTGGGCAGAGTGAGATGGACAACCCGCCATCCGAGACCCGCGACCTTGTTTGCGACGGCAATAGAGGGCGGTCGAGCATGACCGCCGTGGAGATCGGGACCGAGACGGCGACCGCAGTGGAACGGCCGATCGGGGCCGCTGCCGAGACTGCGGTCGACCCGGTGTCGCAGCCGACCGTCGTGACCCGACAGGCGGCCCGGGAGCGACGCGAGCGAAAGCACCAGCAGCGTCGGGTCGTGCGCCGCGTCTTCCGTCCGCTGGTCGGATCGGGGTGGAACACGCCCCGTCGCCTGATCGTGTTCGCCGCCGGTGTGGTAGCGGCCTTCCTCATGCTCGGCGGAGCATGGTCAAGCGTGGTCGACCCCCGGATCCAGGCGAACCGCGAACTGCGAGATCGCACGGTGCCGCTCGTCGCGACCGCCGAATGGCTCACCTCGTCGGTGTCGGAGGCCGACTCGGCGCTCACCGCGGCCTTCCTGAGCGGCACTGCGGGACGGGAGGAACTGCAGCGCTACCTCGACGCGATCGACCGGTCCGCGTCGCTCGCCTCCGAGGCGGCCCGACTCGCCGGCAACGACACCGAGTTGCGCAGCGCCGTCGCAGAGATCAACGAGCAGATCGGTCGATTCTCGGGGCTGGGCCGAGCGGCCACCGCTCGACAGGCGGCCGGCGATCCGAAGTCCATCGACGCGCTGGGTGAGGCGTCGAGCTATCTCCGGCGCCGACTTTCCCCGAGTGTCAACGCTTTCGTAAAAGCGGCGCGGCAACGTCTCGCGCTCGATCGTTCCGACGCCTTGTCGGCGGGCGGCCTCGTGCCGGTCGCGTCCGTTGTGGTGGTGCTGATCCTGCTCGCCGTGTCGGCCTACGTCGCCCGCGTGTCGCGGCGGATCCTCAACCCTGGTCTCGTCGCCGCCGGGCTGATCGTCGTCGCGACCACCGTCGGTGCCATGTTCACATTCTCGGCGCAAGAACGAGACTTGAACCGGGCACGAGACCAGGGCACTGAACCCTCCGAACGGCTCTCGGCAGCGCGCACGGCAGCAGACGACGTGCAGTACGCCCGCAACACCTCCGCCATCGCCGGCTCGCTGCCCGACGAGAGCACCGGGGTCCTGTCCAAGGTGATCGACCGCGAGATCCTGCCCAACGACGAGCTGCTCGTCCGCCGAGGCGAGAGCCGCATGGGCGGCCTGCTGGGCACCGCGCTCGACGGCCTCGACGGCGCCGAGACTCGGGCCGTTGCCTCCGAGACGGTTCGCCGCTGGTCTCGCTACGTCGTGCTGGTCTCGGCCACGTCACGACTCGCCGATACCGACCAGTTCACGGAGCGGGTGCGGTCCAACGCGGTGCAGGAGACCGTCGCATTCGCGGGCTTCACCGTGACCGCCGACTCGCTGCTCGACCTCCACGCGGCCCGCGCCCAGGCCGAGACGTCGTCGGCGCTCGACCGGCTGGAGTCCTACCGGCAGTTCATGGTGGCCGCGCCGCTCATCGCGATGGTGTTGGGGCTGTGGGGGTTGCAGCGCCGGATCGGGGAGTACCGATGACAGGTTCACGCCGATCGGCGCTTCCGACGGGCGGAGTCACGGCGACACGCCGAGAAATGCTGCGGTCCTTCGGGCTCGCCGCGGCCGCGGCCGCGGCGAGCGCGTGCAGCGCCGAGCAGGTCGCAGACTCGGGCGTCGACCGCCTTCGATTCCTCAACTGGAACGACTACATCGACGAGGGCCCCGACGGCACCGTCGCCCGGTTCGAACGTTCGACCGGGGTGAAGGTGGCGTACGCCCCGGAGCTGAACGACAACGTCGAGATGTACAACCGCTTCGCCCCCGACCTTCGGGCGGGCAAGCGCATCCCCTACGACCTGTTGTGCCCGACGTTCTGGATGGCCGAACGCATGCTCGCCGAGGACCTTCTCGATCCGCTCCCGATCGCCGAGCTCCAGAACCACGCGAACCTTGATGTGCCCTTCCTCCAACTGCCGTGGGACCGAGGCGCCCGGTACCAGATGCCGTATCAGGTCGTGGTGGCGGGGATCGCGTACAACGAGGCGCTCACCGGACCGGTGAACTCGATGGGGGAACTCCTCACCCGCTCGGATCTCGCGGGGAAGGTCTCGGTGCTGAGCGAGATGCTCGACACCGTGGGGCTGATGCTGTTGGCGGAAGGCAGCGATGTCACGAACGTGCTCGTCGACGACGCGCAGCGGTCGATCGCGCGGCTCCGGGACCTGCTCGCATCGGGTCATGTGGCGGCGATTCACGACAGTGAGGACTACCTGGCCGCGCTTCGCGACGGCACCGTGCACGCCTGCGTCGCGTGGGCCGGCGACATCATCCAGATGCAACGCGACGACCCGTCTATCAAGTTCGTGTTCCCAACCGAGGGCGCCATGCGGTCGTTCGACACGATGGTGATCCCGAAGGGCACGCCGAACCGATCGGCCGTCGCGAAGTGGATGAACTACCTGTACGACCCCTCCAATGCCGCTCGCGTCACCCGGAGCATCCAATACATCTCTCCGGTGCTCGGTGTGCAGGTAGCGCTCGAGCGGTCGGGCGCCGACGGCGCCGAGCTCTCGAACAGTCCGCTGCTCTTCCCCGACGCCGCGACCCGGGCGCGCATGTTCACGTGGGGCGGCACGACGGCGGATGAACTCGACGCCCTGCTGGACGACTTCGCGGCGCTGCAGGAGGGCTGAGGCGACATGGGCGACCAGATCAGCGACGCGATCGTCTGCACACGAACGGGGTGTTCGGGAACGATCGTCGAGGGCTATTGCGACGAATGCGGTCGGGCCGCCGCGATGCCGGCGGACCGCGCCGGGACCGGACCGGGAACCGGGCTCGCCGATGGACCGATCGATGTGCACGTGCCGACGGGCCGCACCCGACGCGACGCGACGTCGGCGCCGGCGCCGAAGGCCGACGCGCCCGTGGAGGACGCCGCGATCGTGGTCGTCGAGTCGACCCCGGCGACGGTCGGCGGGCGCGAATCGGTCGGGTTGGGCCGCGGCATCGTCGAGGTAGCGTCGGTCTCGGCGATCGACCCACGGCGTCAGGTGCTCGCCGATCCGCTCGTACCCGAGCGCGACCGGCGATGTGCGTGGTGCGACCGCCTGGTCGGCCAGTCGAAGGCGGGTCGCCCCGGCCGGACCAGCGGCTTCTGCCCGTCGTGTCGCCATCCGTTCGATTTCGAGCCGAAGCTGCACCCCGGCGATGTGCTCGCCGGACAGTACGAAGTTGCCGGCTGCCTGGCTCACGGCGGCCTGGGCTGGGTCTACCTCGCGACCGACCGGAACGTCTCGGAACGCTGGGTGGTCTTGAAGGGCATCATCGACGCCCGAAGCCCCGACGCCCGTCACGCCGCGCTCGCCGAGCGGCAATTCCTCGCCACGGTGGAGCACCCGGAGATCGTCAAGATCTACAACTTCCTCGCAGACGCCGAGGGCGAGTACATCGTGATGGAGTACGTCGCGGGCATGTCGCTGACGGCGCTGCTGCGTGGGCGACGCGACCGCAACGGTGGACTCCCGGACCCGTTCCCGCCCGACGTCGCGATCGCCTACGTGCTCGGCATCCTGCCGGCGCTTGGGTACCTGCACGATCGCGGCCTCGTCTACTGCGACTTCAAGCCCGACAACATCATCCACGTCGTCGATCGTCTGAAGCTCATCGACCTCGGCGGCGCGCGCCGGCTCGGCGACCCGAGCGACGTCTTCGGCACGGTGGGCTTCCAGGCCCCCGAGATCGCCGAGGTCGGGCCGTCGATCCAAAGCGACCTCTACACCGTGCTCCGCACGCTCGCGGTGCTCTGCCTCGACTTCCGCGGCTACACGACTCGGCATCGCTTCGGGCCGCCACCGGTGGACGAATACCCGATTCTGCGCGAGTTCGACAGCCTCCGGCGCTTGTTCGAACGTGGACTCGATGCCGACCCAGCCCGGCGATTCCAGAGCGTCGCCGAGCTGGAGACGCAGCTGCTCGGCGTGCTGCGGGAGTGCGCTGCGGTGCGGGCGGGCGAGCCGCGACCCGGCGCGTCGACCGTGTTCACCCCCGAGATCGTGGCCCTCGGCGATTCGGTGCAGGTCGATGCCCCGACCTGGCGAGTGCTGCCGTACCCGCTCATCTCACCGAGCGATCCCGCAGCCGCATACCTGGTGAACCTGCCGCCGGCTCGGGTGGGCGCGACCGCCCCGATGATCGAGGCCGCCGTGCGCGACGGGCAGATCCTGAACACGGTCGAGGCCATGCTGCGCCGTGTGCGCGACCATCTCGACGCATCGCGCTCCGACCCGGAGCAGTTGCAGCACGCGCTCCGACTGCTCGCGGGCGCATCGGGCGAGGTGGATCGAGACTGGCGGGTGCAGTGGTACCGCGGGCTGGCATCGCTGGTCGCGGGCCAATCCGATGCGGCGCGCGGAGCCTTCTCGGCCGTGCGCGGGTTCTTGCCCGGAGAGCTGGCCCCGGTCCTGGCGCTGGCGGTTACCGAAGAGCAGTCCGGGGCATTCGATGCCGCAGCCGCGCTGTACCGGCGCGTGGTCGCTGTCGATCCGGGCTACCAGTCGGCGACGTTCGGGCTCGGCCGGTGCCTCGCCGCCGGCGGCGACGTGCACGGTTCGATCGATGCCTACGAGCGGGTGCCCGGCGGTTCGACCCTTCGGGAGCACGCCGACGCCGCCCAGGCGCGGGCGTTGCTCCGCCCGGGTGCGGGAGCGATCGGCCTCGATGCCGTGATCGCTGCGGCCCGATCGGTCGATCGGCTCCCGGTCGATTCGCAGCGTTACGAGGAACTCGAGTTCGACGTGCTGCTCGCCGCGCTCGGTGCGGTCCGCTCGGGGACCGACACGAGCGGCACCGCCGTGCTCGGGGTGGCGATGGAGGAGCGGGCGCTGCGCCGTGCGCTCGAACGCAACCGACGGCGCATGGCTCGCCGAGTGCCCGACGGGGCGCCACGGGTCGCCATGGTCGATGCCGCCAACCGGATCAGACCGAGGACGCTCTGGTGAGCGCCGCGGCGCACGACCTCGAGGGAAGCGGGCTCGTGTGCAGAATCTGCGGTTCGCCGATGGCTGACGGCGACACCTTCTGCGAGGACTGCGGCGAGCCCGTGGACCGGCGCTGCCCAACGTGCGGATCGGGGCTCGACGAACTGGGCGCGTGCGCGACCTGCACCGCCGACGCGCCACCGGAGAACCGGGTCGAGATCCACCTCCATTCCTGGGGCGCTGCCGTGAGCGACCGCGGCCGCGTCCGGGCCGTGAACGAGGATGCGGTGGCGCTGCGGGTATCCGCCGAGCACGCCGCGATCGTCGCGGTCATCTGCGACGGCGTGTCGTCGAGCCGAGATCCCCATCTCGCCGCGGCGGCGGCCTCATCGAGCATGGCGGACCACGTGACGGCGCACATCGACGCCGGAGCGCCGGCGATCGACGCCCTGCGGCTCGGGTTCGCCGCGGCTGGCGCTGCCGTCGCGGCGCTCGGTGTGCTCGGCGAGGCCGACCCGCCGTCGTGCACGTGCGTCGCCGCGGTGATGGCGGGCGGCCGACTCACGGTCGGCTCCATCGGCGACAGCCGCGCCTACTGGGTCGACATCGATGCGGCGTCGCAGCTGACCGCGGACGACAGCGACGCCGCGACGGGCGTCGACGGCGGCATCACCCGCTGGCTCGGCGCCGACGCCGAGGACACCGAGCCGGCGATCGCTCAGCGGCGCGTGGAGGGGGCCGGCTGGCTGCTGCTGTGCACCGACGGCCTGTGGTCGGAGATCTCCGACGCCTCGGTGCAGGCGCTGGTCGTCGATGCCAAAGGATCTGCTCCGCTGGGGATCGCCCGCCGTCTGATCGCCGCAGCCAATGCGGCCGGGGCACGCGACAACGTGAGCGTCGTCGTGGTCCCGTCCGCCCTGCAGCGCGACACGAATCCCGTCCTTCTCCAGCGAGGAAGCACATGAGCGACTTCTCCATCGCGTCCCATCACAACGAACACCTCCCCGAAGGGGGAACCGAGGTCGTCACGATGCTGAGCATCACCTCGGCATATGGCGCCACCACGCCGTCGGGGGAGCACTCCGTCATCGTGATCATGGGCGACAAGTCCGGCTCGATGCGCACCCCGTTCGACCGGTCGGCAGACGAGCCGGTGTCGAAGATGGCTGCAGCTCGCGACGCACTCTCGGCGGCGATCGACCACCTCGCGGACGGCACCGAGTTCGCGGTGATCGCCGGCAACCATCAGGCAGAGCAGTGCTACCCCGAGGAGGGCGGCCTGGTCGTCGCCAGCGACCGGACCCGTGCTGCGGCCCGGCGGGCGATCCAGCTGATCTCGCCCGGCGGCGGCACCGCGATGTCGACCTGGCTCGCCGCGGCCCGCGAGCTTTTCGAGTCGCGTCCCGACGCCATCCGGCTCGGCATCCTCGTGACCGACGGCAAGAACGAGAGCGAGGAGCCCGAGGCCCTCGACCAGGAGCTCGAACGGTGCGCAGGCGTGTTCCAGTGCGAGTGTCGCGGCGTGGGCACCGGCTGGGTCGTTGAGGAACTGCGGCGCATCTCAGGCGCGCTGCTCGGCGGAATCGGCATGATCCGGTCCTCCGCTCAGATGCAGCAGGACTTCAGCGAGATGATCGACACCGCAGTCGCGAAGCGGACCGCGGATGTGTCGCTGCGCCTGTGGGTTCCTCGCCGCTGTGAGATCGTCGACCTGCAACAGGTTGCACCCGTGATCGAGGGACTCATGGGTTTGGCGGCCGCACGGTCCGAGCTCGTGACCGACTTCCCGACGGGTGCGTGGGCCACCGAGCGGCGGGACTACCTCGTTCGCATCCGGGTCGCGCCGGGGGAACTCGGCGACGACGTGCTCGCGGCGAGGGCGTCGGTGGTCATCGGTGACGAGGTGGTGGCGCAGACGATGGTCCGGGCGACGTGGACCGACGATCCGTCGCTGTCGAGCCCGATCGCCCGCGAGGTCGCCCACTACACCGGTCAGGCGAAGCTCTCCCTCGCCATCCGCAAGGGCCTCGCCGCCCGCAACGAGGGCCGAACCGATGCGGCCGAGGCGGCCCTCGGTGCCGCGGTCCGGCTCGCGACGGCGGCCGACAACACCGAAATCCTGGAGCTGCTGGAGCGAATCGTCGACGTGGTCGACGCCGCCGAGGGGGTGGTGCGGCTCCGTTCCGGCGTCGACCTCGGCGACGAGATGGAACTCGACACCAAGTCGACGAAGACGCAGCGCGTGAAGCGGACCTCGTGATCGGAGCCGGTCGATGATCACCTGTGTTCGCTGCGGTGCGGAGTCCGACTCCGACGACTATTGCGACCAGTGCGGAGCCTCGCTGGCGCCGATCCCGCCGGTGGTGCAGATGCCGTCGATCGCGCGCGCGTGCCCGCAATGCGATGTGCCCTTCGACGACGGCGAGGTCTTCTGCGAGACCTGTGGCTGCGACCTGGCGACCGGCGAGGTGGCGCCGGACGAGCCGCCCGAGCGGGCGCTCGGCTGGGAGCTGACCGTCGGAGTCGATCCGCGGCGCTGGCGCCAGTACGCCTCACAGCGTTCGAATGACGCTCCGCCGCCCACGCCGGTGGCGATGAGGATCGAGGAGGCGACGATCACCCTCGGCCGCGGGGCCGAATCGGAGCGTCGGGCCGACATCGACCTCGCAGCTGCCACGCGCGACACCGGCATCAGCCGGGTGCACGCTCGCCTCGAGCCCAGGGGTGCGGGCGACGGCTGGCTGATCGTCGACCTCGACTCGGCGAACGGCACCATGGTCAACGCGGTGCGCGTCGAGGACGCTCCGTGCCCGGTTTACGAAGGCGACGTCGTGTTCGTCGGCATGTGGACCGCGCTCGCGTTGCGGCGCAGCTGACGCGACAACGCCGTCGCCACACGCTGTCGCCGGACCGTGTGGCCGACCTTGTCGTCGGACCTGATCGTCGGACCCGATCGGTAGTCTGCGCCGGATGACCTCCGATCTCCCGGTGTTGCGTCCCGACGCGCTCAACCACGCGGACCTTGCGCACCTCTGCCGCGAGTACCTGCTCGCGGGCCACCTGATCGATCGGGCGGCGATGGGTCATATCATCGGCACGCACGGCGCCGGTGCGGTGGCCGACGTGGCGATCGACGAGTGGATGGGAGCGAGCCCGGTCTACACGGCTCGCACGCAGCGCGCGCTGGGCTTCGGCGGCGACGACGTCGAGACCATGTTCAAGGGCATGCAGATCGACATCGGCGCGCCCCCGGAGTTCCTCGATTTCCGTTTCGTGGTGCACGACGCAACCCACGGGGAGTTCACGCTCGCGCACTGTGGGGCGCTGATGGACGTGGAGCCGATCGGGGAGGAGATGGTCCACACCATGTGCCACACGATCGAGGACCCCACGTTCGAGGCCACGGCCTGTGCGTCGAATCCCCGCGCCCGTCTCGCTGCGGTACATCGTCCGCCCCGCGTGCCCGCCGACCGCATGCCGCATTGCCACTGGACCGTCGAGATCCGCGACGACGTCGAGGCGTGGGAACTCCCGGCCGCCGCTCGAGCGCTCGAGCAGTGCCGGGCCGCCACGATCGACCTCGCCCGGTGGGGCCTGTCCGATGACGGCCGTGGCGACTACGCGGGCCCGCTCGACGCCGACTTGCGCATGGAGGACTTCTCGACCGACGCGCTCAGCGCGATCGCCGGCGAGGCCACGATGCAGTCACACCTGCTGGTCGCCTCGTTCTGGCGTGCGATCGAGGCGCGGTACGGCGCCGAGCACGCGGTCGACTTGGTGACTCGCCAGTTCCGCGGCGTCGCCGGCGCGGTCGCCCGACGCCTCCAGCGCTGGTTCGGCTTCGAGGCGTCGCCCGACGGATTCGCGTCGCTTCTGGCGATGCACCCGGGCCTCGGCCCCGATCGCTACACCGGCTGGTCGGTCGAGGTGGTCGGCGGCTCTGCGGTGGTGACGCAGCGGTGGGCCCCGGCGACCGACGCGGGCGAGCCCCGCACGTGGGCGACGCTGCCGGCGGACTCGATCACCACGGCGCTCGACGCGATGGTCGGTGAGATCGATCGTCGTGCGCGCTGCGTGCCGCTCGTCGATGACGGCGGCACCGACGGTGCGATCGCCCGGTGGCGCGTCGAACTCGGCGATGAGCCGCGGCGCCGCCACGACGACGTGCTGATGACCCTGTTCAGCACCGGCGCCGACTTCCGCTTCGAACGGGTTGGGCAGCGCACAGCGGCGCGCCCTGCTCCGGAGGGCAGCTAGCGCGAGACGAGGCGGACGATCGCACCGCGGATCGGTCCCGGTTCGAGGTCCGGGGCCGCGCAGGTGGCATACATGGTGCCGGGCTCGTCGGGCCTGACGTCCGGGTCGAAATGGTTCACGATCGACCGCATCGCCGTGTTCTCCCACAGGATGTAGGCGACGAAGGTGGTGACCCCCCGCTCGCGCGCGGCGACGCCGAGCGCGTCGAACAGGAACCGGCCGAGGCCTCGACCCGCGAGGTCGTCGGCCACGACGATGGCGAACTCGGCGCTCGCCGGGTCCTCTCGCAGCCGGATGAAGCGAGCGACGCCCACGAGACGGGGCGGCGTCGCCGCGGTCTCGGCGACCCATGCGAAGTGGCGCTCGTGGTCGACGTTGATGAGGTAGTCGAGCATCGACGGCGTGAGGGTTGCGGCGCCCAGGAACCGACGCCGTCGCGACTCCGGTGACAGCTCGGCATCGAACCGCTCGATCGCGGCCGCATCGTCGCGGCGGATCGGCCTCAGCGTGAGCGACGTGCCGTCGGCGAGCGTGAACGGGATCGGCTCGGCGACGCGCGACCAGTTGTCGGCATGTCGATCCTTCGAGAGCACGCGCAGGCGCTCGTGAACGCCCGGTAGCTCGAGGAGCTCGTCGAGCTCGTCGGCGTCGCAGAAGAACACGTGGACCGCCGAGGTCGCTCGCACCGTCGCGGACGCGGGCGCGTCGTCGAGGATCGCCATCTCGCCGATGACCGCGCCGGCCTCGATCGAGACGGTCTCGTGGGAGTCGGGCAGCTCGACCTCGGCCGAGCCCTCGCCGAGCAGCACCAGATGGCCGCCGGAGCGGCCTTCGGCCACGAGGACCGCGTCGGTCGGGAGGTCGGCCGCGGTCAGGAGCGACGCGGCGCGATCGAGTTCTTCCGCGTCGAGCTCCGCGAAGAGTGGCAGGTCGGCCAGCTCGGCGGGATCGGCGGGATCGTTGCCTTCCACACCGGCGAGCCTATCGGCGCGAGCCGATAGCGTGACCGGACACGCCACGCACAGGAGGATGACCCCGTGACGACCACGCCACCGGCGGAACGCGACTGGTCACGTGATTTCGACCACACCGACCCGGCCTACGCCGAGCGGGCTCCCGACATCTGGGACGAGCTGCGGTCGGTCTGCCCGGTTGCGCATTCGAACCGTTTCGGTGGCACGTGGCTGCCGACGCGCCACGAGGACGTCGCCGCGATCGCGTACGACACCGAGCACTTCTCGTCGTGTGGCGTCATCGTCGCCCCCATGGAGCCGCCGCTCGACCTGGCGCCGGCGGGGTACGCGCCGCCGATCACGTCCGATCCGCCGTTCCACGATCAGGCGCGTCGGCTGCTGCTCCCCGCGTTCGCGCCGAAGCCGATCGCTGCGCTCGAGCCGACGACCACCGAACTGTGTCGGCGGCTGCTCGACGAGATCGAGGCCGACGCGACCGACACGATCGACGCCGTGGAGCGGTACACGCGTCACATCCCGGTGCAGGTGATCGCCGCCATGCTCGGTGTGCCGGCGAGCGACGGCGACCGGTTCCGTGTGTTCATTCATCGGATCCTGGAGCGGCCGGGCCAGGCCGGACCGGTCGAACCCGAGGACACGCTCGGGCATTACGTCGGTGCGATGATCGCCGAGCACCGCGAGCACCCCCGGGACGATCTGATCGGATTCCTGATCGATGCCGAGATCGACGGCGAGCCGCTCTCCGACGACCACATCGGTGGCACCGTCGCACTGTTGTTGCTCGCCGGGATCGACACCACGTGGTCCGCGATCGGCTCGGCGCTGTGGCACCTCGCGACGCACCCCGACGATCGGCGCCGCCTCGTCGCGGAACCCGAACTGCTCCCTACCGCGATCGAGGAGTTCCTGCGCTCCTATGCACCCGTCACCATGGCCCGCGTCGTGGCCAGCCCGGTCGAGGTGGGCGGCGCGACGATGGAGCGCGGCGACTGGGTGCTGGTGCCGTTCCCGGCGGCCAACCGCGACCCCGAGCAGTTCGAGCGAGCCGACGAAGTGCTGATCGACCGACTGCACAACCGGCACGCGGCGTTCGGCCTGGGCATCCACCGGTGTCTGGGCTCGAACCTGGCGCGACTCGAACTCACCGTCGCCGTCCGTGAATGGCTGGCGCGGTTCCCCGAGTTCGAGGTCGCCGACCCCGAAGGGGTTCGGTGGTCAACCGGCCAGGTCCGCGGTCCCCGGAGCCTCCCGCTCAAGCTGGGCTGAGCGCACCGGGTCCTGCGCGAACCCCGATGTCGCGAGCCACGTCGCGTACCACCCCGGGTCGACGAACTGCCCGGGGTGATGGTCACGGCGCAACGACGCCGCGATGTTGGGGAGCTCGGAGAACGCGAAGCTCAGGCTCCACCGGGCAAGGGTCCACCAGCCGGCGGGGCTGAGGAGGCGTCGAGTGCGCAGCAGCATCGGCGTGGCGCCGATCACGGTCAGCCCGGCGAGCGAGACCACTGCGGCGAGTGTGGCGAACCACAGCTGCGTGCGCCTCCAGCCGGTCGCGACGAACAGGTCGTGCGCCGCCGACTTGTGCTCGACCTCCTCGGCGAGATGCCACACGAACAGCGCCGCGACCGCGGGGTCCGCCTGTGCGAACAGCTCGTCGGCGTGGCGCTCCACCCAGCGCGCGACGGCGTACGCAACCGATTCCGACCCGGCGGCGAACGCGACCTGGGCGCCGAGGCCGCCCCGGCGGCCGATCATTCGATACCACCAGCGGATCAGGCGATCGACGCGGCGCAGCGACGGATAGTGGGCGGTCACCACACGGTTCCAGCGTCGGTGTTGGCGCTGGTGTTCGAGTTCCTGGAGCGCGTACGCCGACGACGAGTTCGGCGCTTCATCGCCGAGTTCGCGGGTCGCGGCGCGGACCGTGCGGACGATCAGCGGCTCGACGTGGGGCATCATCAGCGAGACGGCGTTGGCGATGCATGCAAGCTCGGGGTGCAGCGGCGTCCAGATCGGCGGGGTCTCCGCGTCGAACGCGAAGTCGGGGACGCGATGGGGGAGATGCCGCTGGCGGCACGATCTGGGCTCGGTGCTCGTCGGCGCGGGATGCACGAGTTCCCGTCGGTCGGGCTGACCGACAATCAAGGTCCGGCGCTAGGGTGCGGCCATGCCCCTCGACCCGGCCGCAGCAGCGGTTCTCGACGCGCTGCAGGGTGCCGGGGCACCGGGGATCGAAACGCTCGACCCGCCGGGTGCCCGCCTGGTCTTCGAGCGCCTCGGTGGCCCGCTCCCGCCCGATGCGTTCGCCGGGGTGGTCGCGACGGCGGAGCGCGTGGGGGGCGTGCCGTGCGTACGGGTGTCCGCTGTGGAGCCCCGCGAGGCGGCGCCGGTGGTGATCTGGGTGCACGGCGGCGGTTGGGTGCTCGGCACCGCCGAGGGCGCGCTCGATATCGCCACCCAACTGGTGCTGGGAACCGGGTGCGAGGTGGTGTGCGTCGACTATCGCCTTGCGCCGGAGGCGCCGTTCCCGGCAGCGCTCGACGATGTCACTGCGGTCGCCCGTTCGCTCGTCGGAGGGCCTACCGATCGCATCGTGATCGCGGGCGACTCGGCCGGGGCGAATCTCGCGACCGTCGCCGCCGCGACGGTGCCGGGTCTTGCGGGCCAGGTGCTGCTGTATCCGGTGACCGACGCGCGCTGCGAGACCGACTCCTACAGGCGCAACGGGCACGGCTATCTACTCACGGCGGCTGCGATGCGATGGTTCGTCGGGCACTACCTCGGTGGCGGCGATCCGGACGATCCTCGCGTCTCACCGATTACGTTCACGATCGAGGAGCTGGCGGCCTCGCCGCCGGCGCTGGTGGTGACCGCCGGGTTCGATCCGCTGGTCGACGAGGGCGACGCGTACGCTGCGAGGCTGATGGCGGCCGGTGTCGAGGTGGACGCGGTGCGTCTCGATGGCCAGATCCACGGGTTCGTCGGGCTCTGGCGGGTGATCCCCGATGGCAGCGAGGTGCTCGAGACGATGACGAGATGGATCGGCGCGGCAACCGGCGACGGGCGCGCCTCGAACCCAAGGGTGGTGGGATGACCGAGGACCAGGTTCCGAGCCCCTTCGACAAGGCGCAACTCGGCCCGATTCGCCTGCGGAATCGATTCATCAAGTCGGCGACCTTCGAGGGGCGCAGTCCCCGGCGCGTGCCCACCGACGAGCTGATCGAGTTCCACCGCGCGATGGCTGCGGGTGGCGTGGCGATGACCACCGTCGCCTACTGCGCCGTGTCCCTGGAGGGCACGACCGACGGGCGCAACGTCGTCCTCGGACACGATGCGGAGGACGGGCTGGCGCGCCTCGCCGACGCGGTGCACGCCGAGGGCGCCGCCGTGTCGGCGCAGATCGGCCATGCCGGCCCCGTGTCGGACCCGACCCGCACCCACAAGCGGGTGCTGACACCGTCGCGGATGATCAGCCCGCTCGGGTTCCGCCCGACCCATGCCTGCACCCGCGGCGACATCGCGGAGGTCACCGAGTCGTACGCCCGCGGCGCGGAGTGCCTTGCGCGTGCCGGCTTCGACGCCGTCGAGATTCACCTCGGCCACAACTATCTGCTCAGCGCGTTCCTCTCGCCTCGCCTGAATCGCCGTCGTGACGAGTACGGCGGGTCGCTCGAACACCGTGCCCGCTTCGCTCGTGAGGTCGTTGCCGCGGTCCGCTCTGCGGTCGGCCCGTCGGTCGCGGTGCTGGCGAAGCTCAACATGGCCGACGGCGTGGGCGGCGGGCTGTGGCTCGACGAGAGCCTGCGCGTCGCGCGCTGGTTGACCGAGGACGGACACCTCGACGCCCTGGAGCTCACCGGCGGGAGCTCGCTGCTCAACCCGATGTACCTGTTCCGCGGCGACGCCCCGATCCGAGAGATGGCTGCGGGGTTTCCGCCGCCATTCGGTGCCGGATTCCGCCTGCTGGGAAGCAGGTTCCTCAAGGAGTACCCGTACGAGGAGGCGTACTTCCTGCCGTTCGCCCGTCAGTTCCGGGCCGCGATCGACCTGCCGTTGGTGCTGCTCGGCGGCGTCTCGGATCTCGAGACCGCTCACGTCGCCATGCGCGAGGGGTTCGAGTTCGTGGCGATGGGCCGCGCGCTGTTGCGTGAGCCGGACCTGATCCGCCGGTACGAGGAGCGGGAAGCGTCGACCTCGCTGTGTGTGCACTGCAACAAGTGCATGCCCACCATCTACTCGGGCACCCGCTGCGTGCTCGTCGAGGACTCGAAATGATCCACCGCGAACCACCCGTCGACACCGTCGCGAACCGTGTTCGCCATCGGCTCCGCCTGGCCGGGGGTTCGCTCGTGCAATGGGGCTGGCGGCAGGCCAAGTCCGTCGGGTCGATCGGGCCCGACTCCGCCGCCGGTCGCTCGTTCGGCTCGTTCGGGCCGGGCAGCATCATGTGTTTCCCCCAAGAGCCGTTCGTCAACCCCGGCTCCATCCACCTGGGAACGTCGACGATGATCGGGCCCAACGTGGTGCTGTCGGCCGGGTGGGGTCCCGATCACCCCGGCCTGCCGGATCGGGTGGTCGTGATCGGCGATCGTTGCCTCATCGGCCGGGGGAGCTCGGTCGTGGGGCATCGCCTCATCGAGATCGGCGACGATGTGTGGACCGGCCAACAGGTGCACATCACCGACATGAACCACGGGTACGAACGCCTCGACGTGCCGATCGCGGCGCAGAACCAGCCCGAATCGCCGATCAGGATCGGCGACGGCACCTGGCTCGGGCATCACGTGGTGGTCCTGCCGGGCGTGACGATCGGGCGCCACGTGGTGGTCGGCGCCGGGAGCGTGGTGACCGAGGACCTACCCGACTACTGCGTGGCGGTCGGCAGCCCTGCTCGGGTGATCCGCCGCTATCTCAATGGTGAGTGGGTGCGGGTGCCGTGACCCGTCCGGATACCTCGCCCCTCGCCTCGTTGCGTCGTCTCGGTCGGCTACGCGAACGCGTCGCCACGCCGAGCGACCGGGCGCGGGATTCGCTGGCGGCGGCCGTCGCCGGCGGTGCGACGTCGCCCGAAATCGTCATCATCGGGGCTGGCGCCGGGGGCCTTGCGATGGGGGCGCAGCTTCGCGCCGCGGGCGTCACGTCGTTCCGGATCGTCGAGAAGAGCGACGGGGTCGGCGGGACCTGGCGGGACAACTCGTATCCGGGTGCGGCGTGCGACGTCCCGTCGCACCTCTATTCCCTCTCCTTCGCATCGTGGGGGCGGTGGTCGCGGAAGTTCGCACCGCAGCCGGAGATCCTGCGCTACTTCGAGTGGGTCGCCGACCGGTTCGGCCTGCGCGACCACATCGAGACGAATCGCGAGGTCGCGTCGCTCGACTACGACGATGGGTCGCAGCGATGGAGGATCGGATTCGTCACCGGCGAGGTGGAGTACGCCGACATCGTGGTGAGCGCGCTGGGGCAGCTCAACCGGCCGTTCGTGCCCGAGATAGCGGGACGGGATCGCTTCGCCGGCGAGCAGTTTCACTCGGCACGGTGGCGTCGCGACGTCGACCTGGTCGACCGCGACATCGCGGTGATCGGAAACGGTGCCAGCGCCGTGCAGTTCGTGCCCGAGGTGGCCAAAGTGGCGCGCTCGCTCACGGTCTTTCAGCGCAGCGCCAACTGGATCATCCCCAAGCCCGATCGTCCCTACCGTCGGTTCGAGCGGCGGCTACTCGAGCAGGTGCCACCGGCCCGTCGCCTGCACCGGTGGTGGATCTACTGGCGGCTCGAAGCGAACGTGAGCCTCATGCGGAGCGGTTCGCTGCTCGGGCGACTGATCGAGCGGCGCGTGTCGTCGGAGCTGGGCAAGCTCGTCTCGCCGCGCCTCAGCGCCGAGGCGCTGATCCCTGACTACTCGCCGGGCTGCAAGCGCCTGCTCATCTCCAACGACTACTACGCGACGCTGCTGCGGCCGAACGTCTCGGTGACGACCTCGCCTGTGCGCGAGATCGCCGCCGACGCGATCGTCACCGAGGACGGCGTCGCGCACACGTGCGACCTGGTCATCTGGGGCACCGGGTTCCGTGCGTCGGAGTTCCTCGCGCCGATCGCGGTGTCCGGGCCGCAGGGCCGACGACTGTCGGATGCATGGAGCGAAGGGGCTCGCGCGCATCTGGGCATGGCCATCGAGGGGTTCCCGAACCTGTTCCTCCTCTACGGCCCGAATACGAATCTGGGCCACAACTCGATCCTGTTCATGATCGAGGCGCAGGTGCGCCTGATCGTGCAGTTGGTGGATGTCATGGTTCGCGAGCGGCGGACATCCGTGGAGGTCGATCCTCTGGCGTTCGAGGCGTCGAACCGGGACGTCCGCGAGCGGCTGGCAGCGTCGGTGTGGGCCACGGGATGCGAAAGTTGGTACAAGAACGCCGCTGGTACCATCACCAACAACTGGCCCGGATCGACCCTGGCGTATTGGCGTCGGCTGCGAACTGCCAGAGCGAACGACTGGAGGTTTTCCGGGCGGGCAGGACGCTGACAGTGGTGTGGCAAACACCATGGGCGACTGTTCAGAACCGCCCAGCGCCGGGAGTGGGCCGGATTGCTCACGGCATGGTGTTGCGGGGTTGGGCATCTCCCTGTAAACCCTTACGAGTGGGCGTCAGTGCGTTGGAGGAAGCCGGAAAGTGAGTGAACTTCCGCCAGGTTCGTTTGGCGGTTGCACACTCATCGGTTTCCTTCGTGGATACGAGAGTTACCTCTCGCGTCCTGGCCTTCACGCTCTCCGTGGCAACCGCCGCGTGAACCCCGTGGCCGACCAATTAGGGAGCTGAATCGTGGCGACCGACTCCGTTCCGACGACCTCAGGGCCACGGTCCGATACGGTCGAGCGCGACGGGCACGAGGATCGTACGGCTGCGGTCCTTCGACTCCCGGTTCGTCACGCCGACGGCCCGTTCGCCGGCATTCGTTTCCCCGGCCGCCACGCGTCGGGCCTGCGCCGTCGGCTGGTGGTGCTCGACGGCCTTTCCATCGTGCTCGCATGGTCCACCGCGATGCTGCTGCCGGTGTCGGGCCAGATGCTCGGCCGGGCAAGCGTGGTCGCACTCCTCGTCGGCGGCCTCAGCCAGTGGGCATCGATCGCGACGCAGCGCCTGTACCTGGCGCGCGTGTCGAGCGTGCGATCGGTCGAACTGTCGAGCCTGTTCCGAGCGACGGTCCTCGGCGCGGTCGCGTCGCTCGCCTCACTCGGGCTGTGGCCCGAGAACGTGTCGGGGCTGAAGGTCCGCGTGCTGCTGGGAGCGGCGGCCTCGATGGCCATGCTGGCCCTCGGTCGCGGCGTGTTCAACTCGTGGCTTCGCGCCGGACGGGCGCGGGGCCAGTTCAACCGTCCGATCGTGATCGTCGGCACCAACGACGAGGCGGCCCAACTCGTTGATCTGCTCTCCACGCATGGTGAGCTCGGTTTCAAGGTCGTCGGCGTGACCGGCAGTCGCGAGGACTACGACGAGCGTGAGTGGACGGTCCCGTTCGTCGGCTCGCTCTGCGACACGCTCGGCGCCCTCGCCGCGCACGTCGCCAACGGCGTGATCGTCGCCACGAGCGCCATGTCGGCGAGCGAACTCAACGACCTCACCCGCGACCTGCTGCGCCACGACGTCCACGTGCACCTGTCCAGCGGCCTGCGCGGCATCGACCACCGTCGCCTACGCGCCGCACCGATTGCGCACGAACCGATCTTCTACCTCGAACCGTCGAGCCTGTCGCGCACGCAGGTGATCGCCAAGCGCGTGCTCGACGTGTCGGTCGCCTCCCTGGCCCTGCTCGTGGTGTCGCCGGTGCTTGCGCTCGCTGCAGTTGCCGTATGGCTGCAGGACCGTGGCCCCATCTTGTTCAAGCAGCGTCGCATCGGCTACCTGGGCAAAGAGTTCACCGTGTACAAGATGCGCACGATGATCCCCGATGCCGAGGCCCGGCTCTCGGAGGTCTTGAAGGAGTTCGGCAACCAGCGCGACGGGAGCCTGTTCAAACTCAGCAACGACCCGCGCCGCACTCGGGTGGGGCGTGTTCTCGAGGCATCGAGCCTGGACGAACTGCCGCAGCTGTTCAACGTGCTCAACGGCACGATGAGCCTGGTCGGTCCGCGGCCGGCGCTTCCGTCGGAGGTCGAGACCTTCGACGACGAGCTCCTCACCCGCTTCAGCGTTCCGCCCGGCATCACCGGGCTCTGGCAGGTCGAGGCGCGCGACAACCCGTCGTTCGCCGCGTACAAGCGGCTCGACCTGTTCTATGTCGAGAACTGGTCCGTCAGCCTCGACCTGGTGCTGCTGATCGAGACGGCGACGAGCGTGCTCGCCCGCCTCTTCAATCACCGGCGTGATCAGCCCGCGAACTAGCGACCCTGCCGGTACGTCGATCGTCCCCGGCTCGAGCAACGACAAGTGCCGTGGCGGAGGCTCGGACGAATCAGGTCGGCGCTAGACGCTGAAGGTCGCGAAGTAACCGTCGAGCATATGGGGCCGTGGGTTGCCGGGGTCCGGCATGAAGTCGACGACCATGTACTCGCCGGGATCGAGGTTCATGTCGAGATAGCCCTCGAAGCCTGAGGACACCGCGCCCATCCCGCCCACGGCCTCGACAGCGATCTTCGGCTGCCGATTGGCGGCAAGGTCCGCGACCAGGTTCGCCGCCTCGTCGTCGTCAACGGCCCGTTCGAGTCGCAGGATCGCCATCTCATGCAACGCCGTGTCGGAGTTGACCACGCGATGCCAACCACCGTGCATCGTGTCCGGAATCCGGTATCCGTCAGGCCCGAACTCGATCGTCCCGACGACATGAGAAGCGGTCGCGTTCGGCTCGGTCGGTGCCCTCGCCGTCGCACCGGTGCTACCGGTCGGCGTCGCGATGATATTCAGCGCGGATGTCATCCCGAGGAGTCCGTGGGCGACCCCCTCGGTGGTGGGCACATAACACATGGCCATCACGAGGCCCGTGTCGAGCTTGACCATGGCCGTGGTGTCCTGGCCCGACCCGATGTAGCTCACTCCGCCAATCATGTCGACGAACTCGATGGCGCTGGCTCCCGACGAATCGCCGGCGCCGGCCGCCGCCAACTCCGACATGTCGACGCCGTCCTTGATTCGGGCGAACATCGCCTGGTGGGCCTCGCCACCGATGTTGTGGAAGTGCAGCAACGTCCATCCAGGCCGGAGGCCGGCGGACGGATCCGGCCTGATCTGGAACGCATACTCCGTGCCGTCGATCTCGATCTCCTGTACGGGAACCGGCAGCCGGTCAAGCGCCGGGGATCCCGCACCGGTCGAGTTCGACGAACCGTGCGATCTCGCCTCGGATCCGGACGAGGAAGAACCGCCATCACCATCGGCGCAGCCCGCCAGCACGAGAGCTGCCGCCAGCGCGGTGCGGGTGTGAACGCCGATCTGTGCGCGTGCGATGAGTCGTGCCATCTGTGCCTACCCCCTGACCGGAGTGCGGCAGCGCACTCTGATCGAGCGCAACGTAACAGGTTGGCGACCGCTACTTGTGGGTGGATGCAGCGTGGCTGCGGGCCTGCTGCAGCCACGGCAATCGCCATTCTGAGAGAGTGGGCGGGCCCTCGGGACCACTAGAGCGAGCGAATGAGCTGGTGCAGCCTCGCGTGGTGCCGATGATCAAAATCGAGGAACAGGCGGGGGCGCGCCACCTCGTCGTGGTCGTCGATCTCGGCGCTCGTCGCTGCGCCACGTTCGATCCGACCTGACGCCAAAAGGTCGGCGAAGTCCTGATTCAGCCGGGCGAGCTGGGTGTCGGAGATGTCGGACACGAGCCGCAGCACGAGCTGGCCGTCGACGTAGCGCATCGAGTGGAACACCTCGTAGAACGCGCAGATGCGGTCGACCGCCTCGTCGATGTCCGACGTGATCAAGACCAGATCGAGATCCTCGGCGGAGATCAGCCCTGCGGGAAGCAGTTGGGTTTCGACCGTCTCGCGCCACGCATCCCAATACCGGGTGCCGGCCGGATCGAACAACACGACGGGGCAGGGGTACTCCTTGCCGGTCTGCAACAACGTCAGGAGCTCGAAGGTCTCGTCGAGCGTGCCGAACCCGCCGGGGAAGGCCACGTATGCCGACGACTCCTTCATGAACGTCAGCTTCCGGGTGAAGAAGTACCGGAACGGCACGAGCCGTTCCGGCGGAAGGAGACCGTTCCCGGCCGACTCGAACGGCAGGCGAATCGTGACGCCGAACGACGCATCGGGGCCTGCACCCTCGATCGCCGCGGTCATGATGCCGGGCCCGCCGCCCGTGATGACCATCCAGTCACGCTTCGCCAGCGCCGCGCCCATCAGGTTCGCCGCCACGTACGCGGGTTCGTCGGGTCGAGTCCGGGCGGAGCCGAACACCGAGCACTTGCGGGAGTCGCGGTACGGATTGAACGACGCAAACGATGTGCGCAGCTCGCGCAGAGCGGTCGACGCCAGCTTCATGTCGCCGCGGTTGTTGCCGCCGCGGCCGAGCTTGAGTACCGACGCGACCATTTCGATCACGAGGTCGCGGTCGTGCTCGATGGCGGCGGCGTCGACCAGGTCGAGTACCGCTTGGTCGAGCGCGGGATCGCCGAGGCGAGGCCGGGCGATGCGTCGGCCCGTCGGTGTCGTCATCCGAAGCTCCCTGTCGAGGCCGTCACGTCCACTGGACCGTACAGGGTGGTGCGCTGCACGAGGCGCCGCCCGACCGACTCCGCGAGTTCGGCGAACCCCTCGGGCGTGGCCTCCTGGCCGTGTTCGGCGCCCGCGGCCCGGCTGATGTTCTCGTCGATCAAGGTGCCCCCCAGGTCGTTCACCCCCGCCTGGAGCAGTTGGCGGACGCCGTGGAAGCCGAGCTTCACCCATGACGCCTGCACATTGTCGACGAGGCCGTGGTACGTGATGCGGGCAACCGAGTGCATCAGCACGACCTCGCGCCACGTCGGGCCACGGCGCGAGCGTCCCTGCAGCGAGATCGGCGAGGCCATGTGTACGAACGGGAGCGGCACGAATTCGGTGAACCCACCGGTCTCGGCCTGGAGCGCGCGGGTGCGGAGCAGGTGCCGTGCCCAGTGAACGGGACGTTCGATCGAGCCGAACATGATCGTGATGTTCGAGCGGAGGCCGACCGAGTGGGCCGTGCGGTGTGCATCGAGCCACTCGTCGGTGGTGATCTTGTCGCTGCAGAGCACCTCGCGGATCTCGTCGTCGAGGATCTCGGCGGCGGTGCCGGGCAGCGTGCGCAGGCCGGCATCCATGAGCCGACGCAGGTACGAGTCGAGCCGCTCGCCGTTGCGGCGAGCGCCCTCGGTCACCTCGAGCGCCGTGAAGCCGTGGATGTGCACGTCGGGGGCCGCTGCGGTGACGGCCCGAGCCACGTCGATGTAGTAGTCGCCGTCGAAGTCCGGGTGGATGCCACCCTGCAGGCACACCTCGGTCGCTCCGAGATCGACCGCCTCGCGCACCCGCTCGGCGATGTCGTCGAGCGACAGCAGGTAGGGCGTGCCGCGGAGGTTCAGGGAGAGTGGGCCTTTCGAGAACCCGCAGAACCGGCACTTGAACGTGCAGACGTTGGTGTAGTTGATGTTGCGGTTCGAGACCCACGTCACGTCGTCGCCCACCGCGGCGCTGCGCAGCTCGTCGGCGAGCTGCGTCACCGCGGCGACCTCGGGTCCGCGTGCGGCGAACAGCGCCACGATCTCGTCTTCGCCGACGGTCTCGCCCGCTCGCACGCCGTCGACGATCTCCCGGATCCGGCCACGAACCCGGGGCGCCGGGGCCGGCACGAGCACCGGCGGCGGGCATGGTGCGCCCGAGTACCACACGGGGCCGAGACCCTGGCGGTCGTTGTCGCGTGCGAGCCCTTCCGCGTCCTGGGCTCGCAGCACGGCGGTGTGCAGCGCCGGGTCGATCCAGCGGTCGGGCCGGGCAACGAAGCGCGGGTGCACGGTGAGGCGAGGCGCGAGTGCGAACCCGCGCGCCTCGGTCACCTCGGCGAGCCGGTCGAGATCGGGCCACGGCCGCTCGGGGTTCACGTGATCGGCGGTCACGGGCGACACGCCGCCCCAGTCGTCGATGCCCGCGTCGAGCAGGCGACCGAAGTCGTCGCTCAGGTTCGGCGGCGCCTGCACGGACACGTCCTCGGGCAGCAGCAGGCGTGCCAACGCGACGGCGTCGAGGTGATCGTCGACGGGGCACGGCGGCGCGCCGTGCATCGCCGTCCCGGGCTTCGGCAGGAAGTTCTGGACGATGACCTCCTGCACGTGGCCCCATCGGCGATGCGACGCGGCGATCGCCTCGATCGCGGCGATCCGGTCGGCGCGCGTCTCGCCGATGCCGACCAGGATCCCGGTGGTGAAGGGAACAGCGAGGCGGCCCGCTGCCTCGAGCGTGGCAAGCCTCCGCTCGGGGGTCTTGTCGGGCGCGCCACGGTGGCATTCCAGGTCGGGCCGCAGCGATTCGATCATCATCCCCTGGCTCGGGGCGACCTCGCGCAAGCGAGCGAGGTCGTGGCCGTCGAGCGCCCCCGCGTTGGCGTGCGCCAGCAGACCCTCGTCGGCCACCAGCCGGCACATGGCGACCAGATAGTCGACCGTCGACGCGTACCCGTGGCTCGCGAGCCACTCCGCGGCCGCCGCGTAGCGGGTCTCGGGCGCTTCGCCCAGCGTGAACAGCGCCTCGCGGCACCCGGCGTCGGCGCCTGCTCGCGCCAGTGCGAGCACCGTGTCGGGATCGAGGAACGGGTGCTCCAGGCGAGCGGGCGGTTGGGCGAACGTGCAGTAGCCGCAGCGGTCGCGACACAGCATCGTGAGCGGTATGAACACCTTGGGCGACCACGTGATGCGGGTGCCGTGGGTGCGGTCGCGGCGCTCGGCGGCGCGCGCCATTAGCTCGGCGAGGGGCAGGTCAGCGAGGTTCGGCAACGTGGCCTCCGATGTGATGCGTCGCGTGGCCCGGCCCCGGCCGGCTGGCGATCGCGCTGGGTGAGAACGTTTGGCGACACGTCGGGCACCAGAAGGCCTGGTCGAGTTCGTGTCCGCAGGGTTCGTGAACCAGGACGGTGGGCGGTAGGCCGTCGGAGAGCCACCGGTCGCCCCACCGCATGAGCGCGACGAGGGCGGGGGAGAGCTCGATACCCATGCGCGTCAGTCGATACTCGTAGCGGCGCGGCCGATCCTGGTACGCGACCTTGACCATCACCCCGGCCTCGACCAGGCGGCGCAGACGATCGGCCAGCACGGGTCGGGCGATCTCGAGATCGCGCCGGAAGTCGTCGAAGCGCCGAATGCCGCGAAAGGCGTCGCGCAGAATCAGGATCGTCCATCGGTCGCCCATGATCTCGAGCGCGCGGGCGATCGAGCAGGGGGGAGAGAGGACGTCCGCGCTCGTTGGCACGGCCGCCAGGTTAGTTCGGAATCAGAACCGACTCGGGTCGAGCCCGTGCGCCTTGGCGGTGAGCGCCGCGAGAACCGCTGCGTGGGCGGTCGCGAACGCCGCGACGCCCTCTCGCTCCAGCACCTCGGCCACGTCGTGCATGTCGACCGCGGCCGTGATCGAGGCCCACGTCGCGCTCGCCGCGTCGAGGTCGGCATCGAGGGTCCGGGCGAGCGTGCCGTGGTCCTCGAACGCCATGAGCGTCGCGTCGGGGATGGTGTTGACGGTTCCCGGGCCGATGAGCGCGTCCACGTACAGCGTGTCGGGATACGCCGGGTTCTTGGTGGAGGTCGAGGCCCACAACGGGCGCTGCGGCTGCGCCCCCCGTGCGGCCAGGGATTCCCAGCGTGCACCGGAGAACGTCGCGAGGTGATCGCGATACGCGCATCGGGCCTGCGTCAGCGCCGCGGTGCCGCGAAGCGCGAGCGCGCCGGGCGTGGCGATCGCTTCGAGGCGCCGATCGACCTCGGTGTCGACGCGGCTGATGAAGAACGAGGCCACCGACGCGACGCCAGCGAGGTCGCCGCCCGCCGCGGCAAAGCGCTCGAGGCCGGCGATGTACGCCTCCATCACCGCCCGGTAGCGGTCGAGCGAGAAGATCAGCGTCACGTTGATCGACCGTCCCTCGGCCACGAGGTTCTCGACCGCAGCGACCCCCTCGACCGTCGCCGGGACCTTGACGAGCAGGTTGGGCGCCGCGAGACGGTCGTCGAGCGCGCGAGCGGCCGCCTCGGTGCCGACCTGATCGTGTGCGAGCCGCGGATCGACCTCCACCGACACGAACCCGTCGGTGCCGCCCGATGCCCGGTACACCGGCGCCAACAGCTCGGCCGCGGTCGAGATGTCGTCGCTCACCATGCGCCAGTACGCGTCGTCGACGCCGGCGCCGGCGGCGAGCAGTTCGGCGAACTGGGCGTCGTAGTCGGAGGAGTCCTCGATCGCCTTCTGGAAGATCGACGGGTTGGAGGTGATGCCCCGCACGCCGCGCTCGATCCATCCGGTGATCTCGCGGCCCGTGAGCCACGACCGGCGCAGGTTGTCGAGCCAGGGGCTCTGGTCGAACTGGGCGAGGCCGCGGAGGTTGGACATGTCAGCGGTTCCCGAGCAGGCGTCGAGCACGATCGGCGACCGCCTCGGGCGTGATGCCGAGCCGCTCCATCACGACGTCGCCCGGAGCCGACGCTCCGAATCGATCGATGCCGACCACATCATCGACCCAACGATGCCACCCGAAGGTGACCTGTGCCTCGACACCCACCGACGGCAAGCCCGGATCGATCACCGCGTCGCGTTCGTCGCGGCCGAGGGTGGCGAAGCGCGACCACGACGGCAGCGACACCACCCGGGCGGCGTGGCCCTCGGCCGCGAGCAGCTCGCTCGCAGCGAGCGCAACGGCGACCTCGCTGCCGGTCGCAACCAGCGTGAGGGCCGGATCGACGACGTCGCGCAGGATGTAGCCGCCGCGGCGCACACCCTCGCGGCTCGTGCCCTCGAGCACGGGGACGTTCTGGCGCGTCAGGATCAGCGCGGCGGGGCCGGCCGTCTCGACGGCGGCCTCGAGCGCGTAGACGGTCTCGTTCGCGTCGGCGGGGCGAAGCACGTCCAGCCCCGGGATCGCTCGGAGCGCGGCGACGTGTTCGACCGGCTGGTGGGTGGGACCGTCCTCCCCGACACCGACCGAGTCGTGCGACCACGCATAGATCACATCGGTCTGCATGAGCGCCGCGAGGCGAACCGCCGGGCGCATGTAGTCGCTGAACACCAGGAACGTGCCGCCGACCGGCAGGACGCCCCCGTGCAGGGCGAGCCCGTTCATCACGGCACCCATGGCGTGCTCGCGCACACCGAAGTGGATCTGGCGACCGGTGGCGTCGTCGGGCGTGAAGGGCGAGGCGCCACCCAGCTGCGTGCCGGTGTTCGACGTGAGATCAGCGCTGCCTGCGGTGAGGCCCGGCACACCGGGCACCGCGGCGGTGAGCGCCTTGGCCAACGCCGAACGGGTGGCGACCGACGTGCCGACCTCGAAGGTCGGCAGCGCCTCGGTCCAGCCGGCGAGCGGACGGTTCGACAGCGCGGCGTCCCATTCGGCCGCACGCTCGCCGAGGGCGGCGGGCAGGGCCGTCTCCCATGCCGTCCGGGCTGCGCCGCCACGGGCGCCCGCGGCGCGGTAGAGAGCGGCGACGTCGTCGCTCACGAAGAAGGGCTCGTCGGGGATGCCCATGACCGCCTTGGTCGCGGTGATCTCGGCGGCGCCGAAGGCGAGGCCGTGAGCGGAGGGCGCGTCGGTGAGCGTGGGCGACGGCGCGCCGATGTGGGTGCGCAACACCACCAGGCTCGGCCGGTCGTCCACCGCCTCGGCGGCGCCGAGCGCCGCGTCGATCGCATCGAGGTCGTCGCCCACGTCGCCGGCGTCGACCACGTGCCAGCCGTAGGCGGTGAACCGGGCGATCGCATCGTCGGTGAGGGCCAGTTCGGTCGGCCCGTCGATGGTGACGTGGTTGTCGTCGTAGATCACGGTCAGACGGCCGAGCCGCAGATGGCCGGCGAGCGAGGCCGCCTCGTGCGAAACACCCTCGGACAGGCAGCCGTCACCGGCGATGCACCAGACGCGGTGGTCGCAGACTCCGGCGCCGAACCGCTCGCGGTTGGCAGCTTCGGCCATCGCCATGCCCACCGCATTGGCGAGGCCCTGCCCCAGCGGGCCGGTCGTGACCTCGATGCCGGGCGTGTGGTGCACCTCGGGGTGGCCGGGGGTGAGCGAACCCCACTGGCGGAACGCTCGCAGATCGTCGCGCGAGATGCCGTACCCGGTGAGGTGCAGCATCGAGTACTGCAGGATCGATGCGTGGCCGGCCGACAGCACGAACCGGTCGCGATCGGGCCATTCGGGCGCCGAGGAGTCGTAGCGCATGCGGCGCGTCCACAGCACGTGTGCGATCGGCGCGAGCGCCATCGCTGTGCCTTGGTGGCCGGACCGGGCCGCGTTCGGGCCGTCCATCGCCAGGCCGCGGACGATGTTGATCGCTTGCCGCTCGATGTTGAGGTCGGTCACGTTGGTCTCCCTGAGCTGCGCCGGCGGTGAGCATAGGGGAGGCGCTCAGGGGCCTCGCACGTGTGGCCCTGGAGCCAACGAGCACCGCGCTCCGCTCGAACTGGGCCGATCCACCAACGCCGAGGGTCGGTGAATCGGCCCAGTTCGAGCACCGCGGAGGTCAGCCGATGAGCATGACCGACGCCGCCTGGGCGTGCAGCCCGTTGTGGCCGAGGATGGGCCCGATCTGGTCGACGCACAGCAGACCGCCGGCCTGCGCCCCGGTCTGGCCGATGATCGCGGCGTCGTTCTCGTCCCATCGGTCGGGCGGCGTGACACGCGCAGGGTCGCTGAACACCAGGCCGCCGACGGCGGCGCCCGACGCGGCGGAGCCCAGGTGCCGAATCGACGTGGCCGGGTCGCTCACGTGGAACTGCACCGTCGTGCCGACCGCCACCGGGGCGGTCAACGCCAGCGAACTCGATCGGCGGTCGGCCCCGAGCACGCGTGCGACCACGAAGTCGCCGAGCCCGAAGTCGCTGCGGTGTTCGTCGGCTGCGATGCCGACGAACACGCCGCCCGCGAGCCGATCGCGGGTCGCGTCGTCGAGGGTCTCCACCAACTCGTTGAGTCGCTGGAGGGCGGGCCGCCCGCCCAGACCGCGCAGCACCGATCCGTCGGCGTCGGTCACCGCGAACGGCTGACCGATCGGCCGGGCGCCCTGGCCGACGGCGTGGCGCACCGGGATTCGGGCGGGAAGCCAGGCGCCGACGGCGCCGTGGCGAAAGGCCTCGTCGTCGAGCATCAGCGTGCCGGGCGCACCGAGGGCTCCCGGCGCGACCGTACCGCCGATGACCGCCGCCGCGGGCGTCGTGTGTGCGAGGTGGCCGAGCAGGCCGGTGACGGGAAACGACGCGGGCTCGGCGAGCAGCACCAGCGTGCCGGGCCCGCTCGCCAAGGCGGCGCCGCCGGCGATGACCGTGGCATCGGTCGTGCCGACCGCATCGAGGCGGATCGGCTCGATATCCACACCGAGACTGGCGCTCCACAGCATCATGGCCGGTCCGTGATCGACCCGTTGGCCGCCGCCGAGCACGCCGGGAGCGGTCGCCCCGATCAGCACCCGTGGGTTCAGCAGCCGGCGGATCGAACGCACGATGTCCTCCACCGCCCCGGCCAGGTCGGGGGTCACGCCGAGCACCGCGAGGTCGATCGGCGAGTCGATGGTCTCGAGCGTCGATCCGACGAGTTCGCCGACGGCGAGGGCGGCGACGGGATGCCGGCTGAGGGCCGCGGCGACCTGAATCGAGGTCACCCCGGTGGCAGCAGGGTGTACGGCACGACGGTGACCGGTCCCAGGTCGAGGCGGCAATGGGCCTCGACCATGCCGTAATCCGCCACCTCGATCTCGGCCCGAACCAGCCGGTAGCCGAACTTCCCGGGCTCGATCTGCAGCGGCTGCACGTTGCGGGCGATCTGCTCACCGGCGCGGTGGTAGGTGACCTCCAGCGCGGCATCGGGCGAGTCGTCGAGCCCGCAACGCACGAGCACCACCAGGTGCGGCGCCACGGTGGTCGGCAGCTCGGCGGCGACGACCGCCGAGAACTGGATGCCGCTCAGGTCGATCCGGGTCGACGGCCCGGGTACCTGCCGCAGGTTGATCTCGTCGATGAACAGCGCAGCCACAATCTGCATACGGGCACGGTACCGCGACCTGCCGCCGGGCCGGTCGGTCGGCCCCCGCGCCGGTAGTGTCGAGCGCCATGACCACGTTGTCCGAAGCCGATTCGAAGGCCCGGCTGGCACCATTCGGCGTGCCGTTTCCGACCGAACACCTCGTCGAGACCGCGGAGGCGGCGGTCGCAACGGCGGCGGCGCTCGGCGGCCCGGTGGCGCTGAAGCTGTGCGGCGACAACATCGCGCACAAGACCGAGCGGGGACTGGTGCGACTCGACGTTGCCGAGGTCGATGTGCGGGACGCGGCTGCGGCGCTCCTGGCCGCAGCCCGTCCGGAGGACGCGTCGACCGGCGTGCTGGTGGCGCCGATGGTGCGAGGGACGCGGGAGCTGATCGCCGGGGCGAATCTCGACCCGCAGTTCGGCATGACCGTGATGGTCGGCATCGGCGGAATCCTGGCCGAGGCGCTCGGCGACGTTGCGATCCGCCTCGCCCCGATCACCCGTCGCGACGCCCTCGACATGCTCGACGATCTCTCGTCGCAGGCGATGCTCGGACCATTCCGGGGCGAACCGGCGGTCGACCGCGAGGCGGTGGCCGGCGTGCTGCTGGCGCTGAGCGCGGCGGCCACCGACGGCGACGATGTGGTGTCGATCGACCTCAACCCGCTCGTGATCGCGCAGGGGCGGCCCGTGGCCGTCGACGCGTTGGTGGAGGTTCGCTAATGGGAGCATCGATGCACGCCGATGAACGCTTCCGGGCGCTGTTCGAGCCGCGGGGGGTCCTCGTCGCCGGCGCCTCCACGCACCCGGGCAAGTTCGGGTTCGTCTCGCTGCACAACATCCTCGCCAGCGGCTACACGGGCCGGGTCGTCGCGACGAATCTCGACGGGGCGTCGGTGCTGGGGGTCGATACGGTCCGCAGCGTCGAGGAGATCCCCTCGGGCGAGATCGACCTCGTCGTGGTCTGCACGCCGCGAGCCGCCAACCTCGACCTGTTGCGGGCGTGCGCCGGCCGGGGCATTCGCGCGGCCTTTCTCACCACCGCCGGCTACGGCGAGTCCGGCGACGAGGGACGCGCTGCGGAGTCCGAGTTGGTGGCGCTGTGCGACGAGCTCGGCATCCTGCTCGCCGGACCGAACGGCCAGGGCGTGGTGTCGACGCCTGTGGGGCTCTGCGCCCAGATCGTGGCGCCCTACCCGCCGGCGGGGTCGATCGGCGTCGCCAGCCAGTCGGGCAACTTCGTGTCGTCGTTCCTCAACTGGTCGGTCGCGACCGGTATCGGGATCAGCCGGGCGGTCTCCGCCGGCAACGCCGCGGCAACGACGGTCGCCGACTACCTCGGCTACTTCGCCGACGATCCCGCCACCGCCGTGTCGCTGGCCTACGTGGAGGGGATAGCGGACGGACGCGACTTCTACGAACGCGTCCGCGAGGTGGCCCGGGCCCAGCCGCTTGTGCTCGTCAAGGGCGGCGCGACCTCCGGCGGAGCCCGCGCGGCGTCGAGCCACACCGGCGCACTCGCGACCGACGACCGCGTCTTCGACGGCATGTGCCGCCAGGCGGGTATCACCCGAGCCGCGACGGTCGAAGAGGCGTTCGAGGCGGCCGCGACGTTCGCGACGCAGCCGTTGCCCCGCGGACCGCGCACGGTCGTGGTCACCACCGCCGGCGGCTGGGGCGTGGTGACCGCCGATGCCATCTCGGCGCATCCCGAATTGGAACTCGTGGCGCTGCCCGACGGCCTTCGCGACACGATCGACACGATGCTGCCGCCGCGCTGGAGTCGCAACAACCCCGTCGATCTCGCAGGTGGCGAGACGCGGGACACGATCCCGGACGTGCTCGACGCCATCGCCCGCCATCGCGACGTCGACGCGATCGTGTATCTCGGGCTCGGCATCCAGTCGAACCAGGCGGCGATGATGGCGAACGGGCCGTTCTACCCCGACCACGGGCTGGAACGGATCGTGGCCTACCACCGCCGCCAGGACGAGCGCTTCGCCCGCGCCGCGTCCGAGATCTCGGACGCGACCGGCAAACCGATCCTCACCGCGACCGAACTCGCGGTCGCCGACCCGTCGAACCCCGGGCCCGCGACGGTGCGCGCAACGGGCCGGCTGTGCTATCCGTCGGCCAACCGCGCCGTCACTGCGCTCGGGCACCTCGCCCGCGTCGCGCGCACCCGGCGGGAGCGTGCCCGATGAGCGCGCGCCGCTGGGCCGCGGCGTCGGCTCTCGCGTTGTCCGGGCTGGGCATGGGTGCATGGGGCACCCACCTCGAACTCGATCGAGAGGCCGACCTGGAGCCGGCGGCGGGCGCCGACCTGCCCGTCTCGGTGGCCACGCCGGTCATGTCGGCGCGCCGGGTGCCGGCGCTGCTGGTGCGGCCGCAGGCGTCGCGTCGCCTGAACACTGCCATGGCACCGCTGATGGCGAAGGCGCCTGCCCAGCGCTGCGTCGTCGTTGCCGACGGGCGATCCCGGGTGTTCGCCGACAACCCGGCGCTACCGCTGCCGGCAGCCTCGAACCAGAAGCTCGTCACCGCGTTCGGTGCGATCGAACGGCTCGGTGCCGACGCCACGCTCGCCACCTACGTGGGGGCCGGCGCGGCGCCGAGCGACGGCGTGGTCGCGGGCGACCTGTGGTTCATCGGCGGCGGCGACCCCTTGATCGACACCGAGCCGTACGAGGCGACGCTCAAGCACGGGAAGCCGCCGCGCACGCCACTCGAGGCGATCGCCGACCGCATCGTCGCTGCCGGCGTGCGCACGATCACCGGTGGGGTCCGCGGCGACGAGAGCCGCTACGACCGTGAACGGGTCGTCGCATCCTGGCCGTCGCGGTACATCGACCAGGCCCAGGTGGGCCCCCTCAGCGCCTTGTCCGTCAACGACGGCCGCACCTATCCGGCCATCGCCGGGGCTCCCGCTGCGCCCGCCAAACCGGCCGCCGACCCGGCGGCGTACGCTGCGCAGGCGTTGCACGAACTGCTGGTCGCCCGGGGCGTGACGATCGCCGCGCCGCCGGGCTCGGGCTCCGCTCCGGCGGACCTGACCCACGTGGTCGACGTGCCGTCGCTCGCGATGTCGCAGATCGTCGCCGAGATGCTGACCTTCAGCGACAACAACACCGCGGAGCTGCTGGTCAAGGAGTTGGGTCATGCGGCGGCGGGGCAGGGGAGCACCACCGCGGGTCTCGATGCGATCCGCGAGTCGCTCGGAACCGCGAACCTGCCGATCGACGGTCTGGCGTTGGCCGACGGGTCGGGCCTCGATCTCGGGAACCGCGTGACCTGCGACCTGCTCGATGCAATTCTCGCCGCCGACGGCACCGCCGGCCCGATCTCGACGGGGCTTGCCGTCGCGAACGGCGACGTGGGCACGCTCGAGGATCGCTACCGAGGGAGTCCCGCAGCGGGCAAGGTTCGCGCCAAGACCGGGACCCTGCGCAACGTCTCGGCCTTGTCGGGATGGGTGCGGTCCGACAAGGGCCACGATCTTTCGTTCTCGATCGTGTTCAACACGGGTGACCGCCAGGTGAACGCCGGCGACCTGGAGCTCGAGGAGAACCTGACCGAGGCGTTGCTGTCGTACCCCGACGCGATCGACCCGGCGACCGTCGCTCCGCACCCGGTGCCGTGAGCATCGCCGCCGCGCTCCGAGGCCGTCGCGGGCGCCACGATGGTGCTGGAGGCGGGCGGGACCGTCTAACTGCGTCGCACTTGCGCGTCGTAGCGTTTGCCGGTCGCGCCGGAACCCACTAGGAAAGTGGGTTCACGGCAGCCCCGAGGAGCGGACGTGGCAGAACCTGCACCAGAACGTAAAGGCCCCGGCGATCACGTCAACGAGCTCAAGACGCTCGTGGTGGGATACGCCAAACAGGAGACCATCGACCCGCTTCGGCATCTGGGCAAGTACCTGGGGTTCGGGGCCGCCGGATCGATCCTCATCGGGCTCGGATCGGTCTTCCTGCTGCTCGCCCTGTTGCGGGGCGTTCAGGCGATCGGGCCGTTCGACGGGTCCACCGGCGGGTGGTCGCTGCTCTCGTACGGCATCACCATGATCGTCGGCTTGATCGCCGTCGGGATCGTGGCGAAGGTCATCACCAGCAAGAAGGGTTCGAAGCCATGAGCGACGACAACGGTTCCTCCAAGATCAGCCGCGACGACATCAAGTCCAAGCTCGCCGACATCCAGGGCGAGGCCACCGACACCGTCGAGGGCGCCAAGAACCAACTCGTCGCTGTGGGCATCGGTGTCGCGCTGGTGTTGCTGCTCCTGGCGTTCTTCCTGGGGCGCCGAGGCGGGGTGCGCAAGAGCACCATCATCGAAGTGAAGCGCGCCTGACCATGGCCTCGCTGTTGCGCCAACGCGCCATGTCGGCGCTCTTCGGCGGCGGCGTCGGCGGCGCCGTCGCGGCGCAGCTCGTCTCGCGCGTCGGCGCGCAACTCAACGACGCGCTGCACCGCGACGCCGAGGTGCTCGACGCCTCGCGACTCGCGGTGGGGGAGACCTACCTCGTCACCACCCGGCCGCCCATGAACCGGGCTGAGCGGCGCCTCACCGCGCAACGCGAGGCGCTCGCCGTCAAGTTGGGCGATGGCAGCGGCCACTCCCGCCGTACCGTCACGGCCGCCCGCCGGCTCGCCGCGTCGCAACGCCGGGTTGAGCGGCGCTCGCCGACATCGCGCCGCGGCCGGCGTGCTGCCGCCCGGGCCGACAAGTACGGCGCACGATTCGACAAGCTGACCGCCCGCTCACCCAAGGACCAGGCGCGCGTCGCGCAGCTCGCCGAGATCGACGCCAAGCTCGCAACGCTGCGGGCCGACGCGATCGCCTCGGCCCGCCGCACCACGCGTCCGACCCGCTCCACCACCTTCCGTTAGCGACCGACGGTCTCCCGCGGTTCCTGGCGCCGCCGCGCTTTCGGCCATCATGGGATCCGTGCTCGTACGACTCCGCAACCCGACCCGCGACATCGACATGCGCGGCCCCATGACGGTCGCCAAGCTGTTGAATCGACTCGACCTCAACCGCGAATCGGTGCTCGTGGTGCGCAACCGTGAGCTCGTGCCCGGCGACGCGCTCCTCGCCGATGACGACGAGGTGGAGATCCGCCCCGTGATCTCGGGCGGTTCGGCATGAAGTGCACGGTGTGCCGCGGCCCGGCGGTGATCGACCTTCGTCGCCACAACGCGAACTTCTGCGCCGAGCATTTCCTGAAATTCTGCCGCGACCAGGTGGAGCGCACGATCGACGACTTCGACATGTTCGCACCGGGCGATCGCGTGCTCGTGGCCGTGTCGGGCGGCAAGGACTCGCTCGCCGCGTGGCACATCCTGCGCCACCTCGGCTACGACGCGACCGGGCTGTACATCGGTCTGGGGATCGGCGAGTACAGCGACACGAGCCATCGCTACGTCGCCGCCTTCGCCGCCGAACACGACGCCCCACTCATCACGGTCGACCTGCGGGAACGATACGGCTACGACATCCCGGGCGGTGCTCGAGCGGCACGCCGCACCCCATGCTCGGCATGCGGGCTGTCGAAGCGCCACGTCTTCGACGAGGCGGCGATCGAAGGCGCATTCGATGCCGTGGCGACCGGCCACAACCTCGACGACGAGGCGGCCGTACTCTTCGGCAACGTCTTGCACTGGCACACCGAATACCTCGGCCGCCAGGCGCCCGTGCTGGCGGCGCGCGACGGCTTCCCGCGCAAGGTGAAGCCGCTCGTGCGCCTCGGCGAGCGGGAGATGGCCGCCTACTGCATCGTCGCCGGCATCGACTACATCGTTGACGAGTGCCCGATGGCCCGTGGCAACCGTCACCTGCACTACAAGGCGGCGCTCAACGACATCGAGGCCGCGTCCCCCGGGGCGAAGGCCGACTTCTACTTCGGCTTCCTGCGCCGTGCCGCCGACCGTTTCGACGGTGAGGCCGAGGCTGGTCGGGAACAGCTCGGTCGGTGCGACACCTGCGGCGCGCCGAGTCCCGTTGAACGCTGCGCGTTCTGCCGCCTCGTCGAACGCGCCGGCGGCGCCGTCCCCGTGAACGCACCCACCCTTCGAGGAGCGAAATGAGTCAGACCCTGGCAGCCGGTGACCTGGTGCTGTTGTTGGACACGAAGGGCCGTCGCTACCTCGTGACCCTGACCGAGGGGAAGGAGTTCCACTCGCATTCCGGCTTCGTCGCCCACGCCGACCTGATCGGCGCCAACGAGGGCGACGAGGTGATGTCGACTCGCGGTGGGCGGTACACGGTGCTGCGACCCACCCTCTCCGAGTTCGTCTTGAAGATGCCCCGTGGCGCGCAGGTCATCTATCCGAAGGACCTCGGTCCGATCCTGATGCTCGCCGACATCGGCGCGGGCACGCGGGTGCTCGAGTCGGGCATCGGGTCGGGTGCGCTCTCGATGGCGATGTTGCGCGCCGGCGCGAACATCGTCGGATACGAGCTACGCGAGGACTTCGCAACTCGCGCCCAGGCAAACGTCGAGCGATTCCTGGGGGCCGAGGCGATGAGCCGCTATCGGGTCGAGTTGCGCGACTGCTACGACGGCATCGACGAGACCGACATGGACCGCGTCGTGCTCGACCTGCCCGAACCGTGGCGGGTAGTGCCGCACGCAGCGCTCGCGCTGCGGCCCGGAGGCATCATCGTCGGCTACTCGCCGAGCATCATGCAGGTGACGCAGTTCCGCGACGCGCTCGACGCGTCGGGGTTCATGCTCGCCGAAACGATCGAGGTGCTGCACCGAGGCTGGCACATCGAGGGAGCGGCCGTGCGCCCCGATCACCGCATGGTTGCCCACACGGGGTTCCTCACCACGGCCCGCCGCGGTCGCGCCCGCTGAGTGCGTGAACCGGGCCGTCGCCCGGGCGCGAGTCGGGCCGCCCGAAGGCGGCCCGACTCGACAATCGATTCGCTTCGTGTGCCCGAAGGGGCTACTCGACCTCGAGGAAGATGCACTCGCCGGGGCACTCCTCGGCCGACTCGATCACGGCCTCTTCCTGCCCGGCCGGGATGTTCGCCATGCCCTCGGCGCCGCCCGGATCTGAGAAGACCTTCGCGCCTTCCTTGACATACGCGAGGCCGTCGTCGAGCAAGGTGAAGACGTCGGGTGCGATCTCCTCGCAGAGACCGTCGCCGGTGCAAAGATCCTGGTCGATCCAGACCTTCATGCCCATGGTGTGAGTGCTCCTCAGTTCGGTAGGGCTTCGTCTTCAGTCCCTACGGCGCTGAATCTAACCATACCGACTTGGTGGGGCGGCAACTCGCCACGAAGGAAGGGTTGCCCACAGCGCCGCCCACCGATGGTGTTAGGTTCGCCGCGTCGAGAGGAGGTGCACGCCATCGACCCCCGGACCCCCCAATCCGACCCCGCCGATGAGGGCGCGGGAGACCGCCGCACACCCGGCGCCACGAGCGACGCCGCCGAGCTCGTCGCGGACAACGAGGCGTTGCGCGAGCAGATCGGCGTCCTCCGGGACGAGGTGACCGTCCTGTTCCGGCGGCTCCAGGAAGGCCCGCGGCGCGTGCGAACGCTCGAAGAGCGACTGCTCGATACCAAGGGGCAGCTCGCCAAGGCGGTCGCGCAGAACGAGAAGCTGACCTTCACCCTGCGCGAGGCCCGCGACCACATCGCGGCGCTGCGCGACGAGGTCGACAAGCTGACCCAGCCGCCGGCCGCGTACGGGACGCTGCTCGCTCGCAACGACGACGGGACCGTCGACGTCGTGGCGTCGGGCCGAAAGGTCCGCGTGCAGGTGTCCCCGTCGCTCGATCTCGACGAGGTCGCGGCGGGCCAAGAGGTGGTGTTGAACGAGTCCCTCAACGTGGTCGCGGTTCGCCGGGCCGACATCGTCGGCGAGGTCGTGACCCTGCGCGAGGTGCTCGCCGATCAACGCCGGGCGGTCGTCGCCGGGCGTGGCGACGAGGAACGCGTGGTCGAACTGGGCCACGACATCGACGCGACCGCGTTGCGCTCCGGCGAGCTGGTGCGGCTCGACCAGCGCGCGGCGATGGTGCTCGAACGCCTGCCGCGGCCCGAGGTCGACGAGTTGCTGCTCGAGGAGGTTCCCGACCTGCACTACGCCGACATCGGAGGCCTCGACGAGCAGATCGAGCAGATCACCGACGCGGTGGAACTGCCGTTCCTGCATCAGGAACTCTTCGCGGAGTACCTGCTCCCGGCGCCGAAGGGGATCTTGCTGTACGGCCCGCCGGGATGCGGCAAAACGCTGATCGCCAAGGCCGTCGCGGCGTCGCTCGCCCGCAAGGTCGCCGAGCTCACCGGGCGCGATTCCCGCGGCTACTTCATCAATGTGAAGGGCCCGGAGCTGCTCAACAAGTACGTGGGCGAGACCGAGCGCCACATCCGCCAGGTGTTCCGCCGGGCACGCGAGAAGGCCGAGGACGGCACGCCGGTGATCGTGTTCTTCGACGAGATGGAGTCGCTGTTCAGGACGCGAGGGTCGGGCATCAGCTCCGACATGGAATCGACGATCGTGCCGCAACTCCTCGCCGAGATCGACGGCGTCGAGACCCTGCGCAACGTGATCGTGATCGGGGCGTCGAACCGCGAGGACCTGATCGACCCTGCGATCCTGCGGCCCGGGCGACTGGACGTGAAGATCAAGATCAACCGACCCGACGCCGAGGCCGCGGCGCAGATCTTCGGGCGGTACCTCACCGACGACCTGCCCATCGACGAGCGGTCCGTCGAGGAGTTGGGCGGCGGGGACGCACACAAGGCGATTCAGGCGATGATCGAGGCCGCCGTGGCCGAGATGTACCGCGACGACCCGGCGAACGAGTTTCTCGAGGTCACCTATCAGAACGGCGACAAGGAGATCATGTACTTCCGCGACTTCTCGTCGGGGGCCATGATCGAGAACATCGTCCGCCGGGCGAAGAAGCTCGCGATCAAGCGAGAGCTTTCGGACGGGCATCGAGGGATCTGCGTCGACGACCTGCTGGTGTCGATTCGCCAGGAGTACCGCGAGCACGAGGATCTTCCGAACACGACCAATCCCGACGACTGGGCGAAGATCTCCGGCAAGAAGGGCGAACGGATCGTGTACATACGCACGCTCGTCCACCGTTCCGACGCCACCCCGCACGGCGCGGCCGAAGGCGGTCGGGCCATCGAGCGGGTTGCGACCGGCCAGTACCTCTGAAGTCCGAGCCTCGCGCCAGCGCGCGCGACGCGAGCCGAGCGAAGCGAATCGAGCGATGGTCGTTCCGAAAATCTGTGGCATCGAAACCGAGTACGGGATCATCGTGCGCGGCGCGGAGGGCACCAACCCGGTCTCGGCGAGTTCCACCCTCGTGAACGCCTACGTGGAATCGCTCGCTCGGTCCGATGCGCCCAGCCAGCCACCGCCGGTGAGGTGGGACTTCGAGGACGAATCGCCGGGCAACGATGCGCGCGGTCACGTCACCCGAGCCACCTACGCGCCCGAGGTCGAGACGCATCTGGTCAACGCCGTACTCGTGAACGGCAGCCGCTACTACGTCGATCACGCGCACCCCGAGCTCGCGACGCCCGAGTGCCGCACCGCGCTCGACGTGCTGCGTTACGACCTGGCGGGCGAGCAGATCCTGATCGAGTCGATGGCGCAGGCGCGTGGGTGGCTCGCGCCCGACCTCGAGATCGTCGTCTACAAGAACAACAGCGACGGCAAGGGCCAGAGCTACGGGTGCCACGAGAACTACCTGCTCGACCGGTCGCTCCCGTTCGGGCAACTCGTGACCGCCGCCACCGCGCACTTCGTGAGCCGTGCGATCTATTGCGGCGCAGGCAAGGTGGGCGCGGAGTCGCCCGGCGGTCGTGCCGACGACGAGTGCTTCCAGATCACCCAGCGCGCCGACTTCTTCGAGGAGCCGGTCGGGCTGGAGACGACGCTGCGGCGGCCGATCGTCAACACACGCGACGAGCCCCACGCGGACGCGACCCGATTTCGTCGCCTGCACGTGATCATCGGCGACGCCAACATGTCGGAGATCGCGACGTTGCTGAAGGTCGGGACGACGGCGCTCTGGTTCGCCGCGGTCGAGGCCGGCCGTGCCGACCGCACGTTCACCTTCGCCGATCCGGTGGCGGCCTTTCGTGCGGTGTCGCGCGACCTGTCGCTTGCCGTGCCGCTGCAGCTCGACGACGGGTCGACCATCACCGCCCTCGACCTGCAGTGGGAGCTGCTGCGGATGTGCACCGAGCACGCCGAGCTGGACGGGCTCGACGCCGTGGGCGCGGATGTGGGCGACGAGGTGCTGCAGCGATGGGAATACGTGCTGAACACCCTCGAGGCCGACCCGATGCGCCTGGCCGATCAGGTGGACTGGATTGCGAAGTACCGCCTGGTGAGTGCGTACCGTGACCGACATCATCTCCCGTGGGGCGACGCCCGGCTGCGAGCGATGGACCTGCAGTACCACGACCTGCGGCCCGAACGCTCGCTCGCTCGCCGCATCGGGCTGGCCACACGCATCGATCCGGCCGATGTCGCGGCCGCGGTTCGCCGGCCCCCCGCCGACACGCGGGCCTGGTTCCGCGGAGAGTGCCTGCGCCGGTTCGCCGATCAGATCGTGTCGGCGAACTGGGATTCGTTGGTGTTCGACACGGGTGCGAAGTCGCTGCAGCGCGTGCCGATGATGGACCCGTCCAAGGGCACGCGTGACCAGGTCGGTGCGCTGCTCGACGGGTGCGCCGACTCGGCCGAACTCGTCGCAGCACTGCGAGCCTGAACGCGCCGGCGGCAGGGCGGGAGCGCGCCGGGAAGATCAACCGTCGCGTTATGGTTGGCACCCCCGGAGGTCTGACGATGCCTGAACGTGAACTCAAGCGGAAACCCACGGCCGAGCGCCGTGCGGACGAGCAGATCGACGATCTGCCCCAGTCGACCGAGAGCGGCACCCGCATCAAGGCCGAGCTCGACGACCTGCTCGACGAGATCGACGACGTGCTCGAAACCAACGCCGAGGATTTCGTGAAGTCGTACGTGCAAAAGGGCGGTGAGTAGGCCAAATGCTGCCCTTCTTCTCGGTCGATACCGATCCGGGTCCCGATTTCGCGGGCCTGGTTCGCCGCGTCGGACTGCAGCCTCCGGATCCGACGTCGCACGACGGCTCCGCGGCGATCACCCACGGCACCACGTGCGTGGCGGTGCGTTATGTCGACGGCGTCGTGATGGCGGGCGACCGCCGTGCGACGTCGGGCAACTGGATCAGCCACCGATCGATCGAGAAGGTGTTCCCGGCCGATCGGCACTCGGGCGTCGCCATCGCCGGAGCGGCCGGCCCGGCGGTCGACATGGTGCGTCTGTTCCAGCTGCAGCTGGAACACTACGAGAAGGTCGAGGGGACGCCGCTCAGCATCGAGGGTAAGGCCAACCAGCTCAGCCAGATGCTGCGCAACCACCTCCCGGCCGCCATGGCAGGCATGGCCGTCGTGCCGATCTTCGCCGGATACGACCGGGCTCGACGCGTCGGGCGCCTGTTCCAGTTCGACATCACGGGAGGGCGGTACGAGGAGTCCGACTACGCCTCGACCGGCTCCGGGTCGCTGCACGCGTCGACCGTGATCAAGCTCGGCTTTCGGACCGACCTGAGCCGCGACGAAGCGATCGACCTGGTGCTCCACGGTCTGTGGCAGGCGGCCGACGAGGACTCCGCGACCGGCGGGCCCGACCTGGTGCGCAAGATCTTCCCGATCGTCGCGACCATCACCGGCGACGGGTTCGAACGCCTCGCCGACGCCGATCTCGAGACACGCAGCCGGGCGCTGATCGACGGGCTCCACGTCGCGACGGCTCCCCAGGAGCGCGACGCTCGATGAGCATCTCGACCCTGCGCCACCCGGCCACCCACCCCGACGAGAGGACTGCTCGATGAGCATGCCGTTCTATGTGGCGCCCGAGCAGATGATGAAGGACCGGGCGGACTACGCCCGGAAGGGCATCGCTCGCGGGCGGTCGCTCGTAGGTGCCGCTGCATCCGATGGCATCGTGTTGTGCGCGGAGAACCCGAGCCGGCTGCTCCGCAAGGTCTCCGAGATCTACGACCGCATCGCGTTCGCGGGGGTCGGCAAATACAACGAGTTCGACCAACTCCGCATCGCCGGCGTGCGCCACGCCGACCTGAAGGGCTACTCGTTCAGCCGCGAAGACGTCGACTCGCGCAGCCTCGCCAACCAATACGCGCAGATGCTCGGACAGATCTTCACCCACGAGATGAAGCCGATGGAGGTGGAGATCCTGCTCGCCGAGGTCGGCCATGACAGCGACGGCGACCAGCTCTTCCACATCCAGTACGACGGCACGCTGGTGGACGAGCCCGGCTTCACGGTCCTCGGCGGCGACGCCGAGCCGATTCGCCAGCGGATGAGCGAGTCCTGGGCCGAGGGGGCCGACACGACGGCGGTGCTTCGCTCGGCGGTGGCCGCCCTCGCTGGCCCGGACCGTACGCTCACGCCCGCGGAACTCGAAGTCGCGTTCCTCGAACGCGGAGGTCCGCGCCGCACGTTCCGTCGCCTCGACGACGCGGAACTCGCCGAGTTGCTGGGGTAGCCCGGTGCCGTCGTTCCGTCGGGCGCGGGTCGTCGAGGAGATCTCGCAGCGGCCGGGCCTCCAACGGGTCCGGGTCGAAACCGAGCCCGACGGCGCGGCGGGCCGAGCGTACGTGCTGACCGAGCTCACCGGACCGGTTGCGGCCGGGGACCGCGTGGTCTGCAACACCACCGCCGTCGAACTCGGGTTGGGAACCGGCGGTTGGCACGTGGTGCATTGGAATCTCGACGCCCCTGCCTTCGAACGCCCGGGTCCCGATCACATCATGAAGCTGCGGTACACGAGCCTGCAGTTCGACGCCGGAACGAGCGAGCTCGAGTACGGCGACCTGCCTCGCACCCTCGACGGCGTCCCCATCATCGTGTGCCAACTGCACAGCCAAGTCGGGGTGATCGCGGCGGTGCTGGGGGAGCTCTGCCCCGACGCCCGGGTCGCCTATGTCATGACCGACGGGGCCGCGCTCCCGCTGGTGCTCAGCGATCTGGTCGACGACCTCTGCCGCTCGGGCCTGATCGATGTCACCATCACCGCCGGGCACGCGTTCGGCGGCGATCTCGAAGCCGTCAACGTGGCCTCCGCGTTGACCCTTGCGGTGCACCAGGCTCACGCCGACCTCGTGATCGTGGGGATGGGGCCCGGAGTCGTGGGCACGGGCACCGCGCTCGGCACGACGGCGATCGAGGTCGCGCCGATCCTCGACCTGGCCGCGACGCTGGGCGGTTCGGCGATCTGGGCGATCCGAGCGTCGGAGGGCGACGGCCGATCGCGCCACGCCGGAATCAGTCACCACTCCGAGACGGTCGCAGCGCTGCTGCGCAGCCAGCCGCTCGTCGCGCCCGTTCCCCCCGAGGTCGCGGCCTTGCCGCACGTGCGGGTCGCCGCCGACGCGTGGGAGGACGCGCGACCGCTCGATGTTGCGGCGGTGCTCGAACGGGCTGGCCTGCGCATCACCACCATGGGGCGCGACGTGCACGCGGATCGGCTCTTCTTCGACGCGTGCGCCGCCGCCGCCTCGGTCGCCGCCCGGTCCCTGCGCATGCGGCCCGGCACGACGCCATAGCATCGCCTCGATGTCGAAGCTCGAGCGGCTCCTCAACCTCACCGCGCTCCTGCTGGAGACGCGTCGCCCGATCCCGGTCGAGGAGATCGGCCGCACGATCGAGGGCTACTCAGCGGACCCGGTCGCGTTCCGGCGGGCCTTCGAACGCGACAAGGACGACCTGCGTGAACTGGGCATTCCGGTGGAGGTCACCCCGATCGACCCCGGCGATCCCTCCAGCGTCGGCTACCGAATCCCCAACGATCGCTACTACCTGCCCGACCTCGCGCTCGATCCGGGGGAACTCGCCGCCCTGACCCTTGCCGTGAGCCTCGTGCGCACGGGCGGGGCGGTCGACGTGGACACCTTCCGCAAGCTCGGTGGCGCGCCCGCGGCGGTGGAAGGCGGCGACCTGCCGGTGGAGGCGGAGCTGCCCGCCCCCGAGGCGCTCACAGCGCTGTTCGGAGCGCTCAACGATCGCTGCGTCGTCGAGTTCTCCTACCGCGGCGAAGTCCGCCGGGTGGAACCTCGCCGCCTCGACTACAAAGGCGGGCGCTGGTACCTGTCTGCCGACGACCTCGACCGCCAGGCGGCCAGGACGTTCCGGCTCGACCGTTTCGACGGCCCCGTCACCGCCGGACCACCCGGGGGCTTCGAGCCGACCGACGACGAGGCCGGCCTTCGCCTCGAGCCATGGCGCTTCGGCGACGCGGCCGCGGTCGACGTGGAGGTCCGCATCGACCCGGCGCACGTTGCGGTGGCCGAACGGCTCGTCGGAACGGCAACCGCGCAGCGGCGAGAGGCGGACGGGTCGCTGGTGGTCACACTCGCCGTGACCGACGAGGGCGCGTTGGCCGACTTCGTGCTCGGCCTGCTCGACCACGCCGAGATCGTGAGCCCGATCGATGTTCGTGACCGGTTCGTCGCCCGACTCGAGGCGCTCGCGCACGGGGCGCCGGCGTGAGCCCGCGCGTGACCGCGGCGGACCGGCTGCGGCGCATCGTCACGATCCTGCCGTGGATCGCGCATCGCGACGGGCCGACCATCGATGAGATCTGTGAGCGATTCGTGGTGGATCGCAACGACCTCCTGGCCGACCTCGACGTTGCGTTCCTGATCGGTGTGCCGCCGTACACACCCGATCAGTTGATCGACGTGATCGTCGAGGACGACCGGGTGTGGGTGACGCTCGGCGAGTACTTCACGCGGCCGCTCACGCTCAGCGCGACCGAGGCGCTCGGGCTGTTGAGCGCAGCGTCGATCGCCGCCGCGTTCGAGCGGGCCGACGCCGATGACCCGCTCACCTCGGCGATGGCCAAGCTGCGCGGCGCGCTCGGACTGGCCAGCGAAGACGCGCTCGCGGTGTCCCTCGGCAGCGGAACCGAGCATCTGGCTGCGCTGCGCGACGCACTCGAACCGCGACGGCTCGTGGAGATCGACTACTACTCCCACGGCCGCGACGAGCAGCGGCGACGGGTGATCGAGCCGCTTCGCCTGTGGGCGGCCCAGGGCCAGTGGTACGTCGACGCGTGGTGCCGTGCCGCCGAGGCGCGGCGCCGCTTCCGCGTCGACCGCATCGTCTCGGCCACGGTGCTCGACGAGCTGGCACCGACGCGCACGCTCGACCCGCCCGCGAGCGGCGCCGTGTTCAACGCCGCGGGCGCCGAGTCGTCCATCGTGTTCGAACTTGCGGACGACGACCGATGGCTCCTGGACTCCACCCCGCTCGAATCGATCGATCCGCTCGGCCACGGCCGGGTACGGGTGAAGGTGGCGATCGGCGGCCGGGCGTTTCTCGAACGGCTGCTCCTGCGGCTCGGCGACCGCGCGACGATCCTGACGTTCGACTCGCCCGAGGGCACCGGAGCGAACGCCGCTGCCGCGGTGCGGTCGGCAGCGGCGCGGCGGGTGCTCCAGTGCTACGCGACTCCGAAGCGTTGACGCAGCGCCGGGGTAGGCCGAACGGCGGCCGGGGCTGGGCAATTGGCGGCGACCCCCGGCCGCAAGCGCATCGCCGTTAGGCTGGATGGTCGTGGCATCGGCGAACCAACAGCCCGGAGCGGACGAGCTCGACGACGTCGGCCGCTCGCTCGCGCTGTCACTGCTCGGCGAGGCCGACGGGTCCGGTCTCCGGGCCCGACGCCGCGCTGCGCGTGCCGCGCAACGCGAGGCGGTATCGGCACCGGCCGAGCCTGATGTGGCGCCGACCGATGCCGCGCCGGTGCGACGTCGGCGAGTCGTCACGACCGGCGCCACTCCGCCGACGGCACCGACACCGTCACCCGCCCCGCCGACGGCACCGGTGTCGACGCCCACGCCCACGCCCACGGCAACTCAAGGGCCGGGCGTCACCGACCGGCCCGCCGATGCATCTCCGCCCTCGCCACCGCCCGCGGCACCGCCCGTGGCGGCCAGCGCGGCCGCTGCCGCGGTGATGCCGGCGGTCGCGCCCGTGCGCCCGCACCCCGAGCCTCGGCGTCGCCTGCCGTCGCTGGCCGCGGCCCGGGGGCCCAACCCCAGCGCACTCGACGGCCTGCCATGGGTCGAGGACCCGGCAGGTGTGGCGCCTCGCGCCGGCCGACCGCAGGTGCGGCCGACCGAGGTACAGGCGGAGAGTCCGCGCCCCAACGTGGAGCGGCCCGATCCAGCAGAGCTGCACTCCGGCCGACCGGGCATCCCGTCGAACCCGCAGCGCGTCGACGATGCGCCCGGTGCTGCGACGCCCGACGCCGCCATGGTGATCGACGCCGCCGTGGTGGCACCGCACCCGGGCGGCGGGCCGACGGCTCGCCGCCGCCCCCGCCTGCCGGCGCGACGAAGGGCCGCGGCCCCACACGTCGAAGCAGCGCCTCCGTCGGGTCGCTTCGCCGAGTCCGGCGCAGCGACAGTCGCCGAGCCGCGGGCTCGTCGACCACGCGAGCCGATCGATGTCGGCCGCGTGGCCGAACCATCCGTCGAGGCTTCGGCCGACGAGGATGACGACGACGGCAAGCGGCGGTCGTTGCTGCTTGAGGTCGGCTTGGTGTTCCTCTGTGCGATGGTCGTGGCCCTGCTCATCCGCGCCTTCGCACTCCAGACCTTCTCGATCCCGTCGGAATCGATGGTGCCGACCCTGCAAGTCGGCGACAGGGTGCTCGTCAACAAGCTTGCCTACACGATGGGCGGCGGCATCGAGCGCGGCGACGTCATCGTTTTCGCCCGCCCGAAGAACGACGTGTCCGAGGATCCCAACGCGCCCGATGACCTCATCAAGCGAGTGATCGCGCTGCCGGGCGAGGTGGTAGAGGCCCGCGGGGGGATCGTGTACGTCGACGGGAAGCCACTCGACGAGCAGGGCGACGACGGTTACCTGCCTTCGGACATCGTGACGAACAACGTGCCGATGCCCGTGACGGTGCCACCCGGTCAGGTCTTCGTGATGGGTGACAATCGTGAACGGTCGCGGGACAGTAGGTTCTTCGGTGCTATCGCCGAAGACAGCGTCGTGGGTCGTGCCGTAGCGGTCGTGTACCCCTTCTCGAGAGCAGGCAGCCTGTGACCACCACTGACCCAGCGCAGGAAATCCTGGACGAGTCGCAGCCAGGCAACGATCCGGGTTCCGCAGCCGATTCCGCTCCACCGAGTCAGCTGCGCGGGTGGGTGGTGACGATCGCGATCGCTGCGGTACTCACGGTGCTGCTGAAGTCCTTCCTGCTGCAGGCGTACTCAATTCCGTCCGAGTCGATGGTGCCGACCCTCAAGATCGGCGACCGCGTGCTGGTCTTCCGCCTGGATCGCGACCCGTCGCGCGGCGACATCGTGGTGTTCGACCGCCCTCCGAACGACCCCAAGACCAACGAGTCCGACCCTGACGTGTTGATCAAGCGCGTGATCGGCCTCCCCGGCGAGACGATCGACGTCGTCGACGGCCGGGTGCGCGTGGACGGTACCGCCCTCGACGAGGACTACCTGCCGGCCGGCACGACCACGGTGCTCAGCGAACCGATCACGGTTCCCAAGGGGAAGATCCTGGTGATGGGCGACAACCGCCTCCGATCGCTCGACGGCCGATCGTTCGGACCGATCGACAAGGATCTGATCGTCGGTCGAGCGATCGTTCGGATCTGGCCGTTCTCCCGCATCGGCGGTATCTAGACCGCACCATGCCCACTACACGTAGGGGGCTGCCGATTCGGTGAGACGGTCGACGTGGTTGCTGTAGACCCCGTCGAGCCCCATGTGGAGCAGCCGCTCGATCAGCCGGTCGAACTGCGCATCCCATCCCAACGCGAAGCGTCCGAAGCGATGGAACACGGCGACATTGCCGCCCGTCCACTCGCTCTGGTGCAGGTTGACGGCGTCGATGCCCGCAGCGCGGAGCTGTGCGGCCCGGCGCTCGGGACCGCGCTCCATCGACCTGAGCCGGGTGGAGTCGACCAGTCGCACGTCGTGTGCCCGGTCACGCCACTCGGCCAATGCCGTCCACTCGTGGAAGCAGAGCCAGAGGCGCGCTGCAGCCCCGACCCGCCGGGCGCTGAGGAGGACCGCGTCGAGTGCCTCCGGGTCCTTGAGGTCGAGCGACAGGTGCACATCGGCGCCGATCAGGTCGTAGAGCTGATCGAGCGTCGGGATGTGGTCGGGTAGTTCGTCGCGGCGGCACGCCGAGATCGGACGCTTGCGCAGTGTGCCAATGGTGCCGTCGTGATCGAGCACGGCGACGCCGTCGGACGTGATCCACACGTCGCTTTCGATACCGGTGGCGCCCAGTTCGATCGCTCGGCCGAAGGCGGCGAGCGTGTTCTCTCGTTCGTGTGCGCTCGCTCCGCGATGGGCGAAGAGGATCGGTGGGGCGTGGAGGGGCTGCTGGCGGACCGTCACACGCAGAGTCTGGTCGACGGATGGGGCCGTGGAGCCGCTTGGGGCCGCCGCTGGCGGCGGAATGGGTCGTATCGCCCAGAAACCACCACACCACGTGACTCATCCGCCACAATTGGTCAACTCCCTCCGGCGGGATGCCGACAACAAAGTCACGCCATTCGGAACGGAGGACTTCTCATGGCACTGATTCGGGCGACCTGTAGCGAGTGCGGCGATGTCGAGTTGCGCTCGCGGGACCTGCAGGTCCGGATCTGCACCGATACCGGCGGCGGAACGTACCTGTTCCGCTGCCCCATCTGTCGGATGACCGAGGTCAAGACCGCCGATGACCAGGTGGTCGACATCCTTGTCGCCGCCGGCGTTCGGTGCGTCGAGTGGCGACTGCCGTCGGAGATGGGCGAGCGTCCCATTGGCGAGCCGATCAGCCACGACGACGTGCTCGACTTCCACGAACTCATGAACGACGCGGCCTGGTTCACGACCCTCGCGGCGATGGTGGAGATGTAGGTCGACCCGCTCCGGTCGGGCCGAGCCCGGCGGGAGCGGCCCGCCGGTTCGATGGCCCGGCGGGAGCGGCCCAGCGAGGCCGATAGAGTGGCCCCCATGCCATCGGGCGGCCTGTTCGGGATCCTCGACTCGCTGACCACGGGCGAGGTCATGATCATCTTGGTGGTCGCACTCGTCGTGCTCGGGCCCGATCGGCTTCCCGAGATGGCCCGCACGATCGGTGCGTGGGTGGCGAAGGCTCGTCGAATCGCCGCGAACCTCGAGGGCGAGATGCGCGAGGTGCTCGACGACCCCGCCATGAAGCCGATCCGCGAGGTGGGGGAATTCGTCGCCCAGCCGCGGCGGAAGCTCACCGAGTACGTCACCGCTGCCGAGCGCGACGCCGAGCGCGCGGCCCGCGCCGAGGCCGAGGCGGCTGCGCCGGCGATCGAGGCGTCCGCGGGCGACCCCGGCCTCGATGGCCAGCCTGACCCTGAGCCTGCGGCTGAGCCTGCGGCTGAGCCAGAGCGTGAGCCTGCGGCTGAGCCTGAGCCTGAGCCAGAGCCAGAGCCAGAGCCAGAGCCAGAGCCAGAGCCTGCGTCCGGGGCTGAGCCCCAACCCCAGCGTGAGGCCGAGGTCACCACGCCGTCGCCGTCGCCGTCGCGGGCGACCGGCGCATTGGTAGCGCCGACCACGGCCGAACCGGTCGTCGATGCCGCGAGCACCGAGAGCGCGGAGCCGTCGTGACGCGGACGGCGGAGCCGGACAGCCGATCCCGCGACGAGGCGACGATGAGCCTCGCAGACCACCTGCGCGAGCTTCGAAGCCGGCTGGTGAAGTGCGTGCTGGCCATCGCCGTGGCGTCGGTGGTGTCGTACTTCCTGTACGACCGGCTCTACGACTTCGCCACAGCGCCCTGGTGTACTGCGGTGAAGGGGCGAAGCCTCGACGACTGCCGACTGCTCTTCCTCGATCCGATCGCGCCCTTCGCGACCAAGCTTCGAATCTCGGGTTGGAGCGGGCTGCTCTTCGCTACACCGGTGCTGTCCTGGCAGCTCTGGCGGTTCATCGCTCCGGGGCTCTACGCCAAGGAGCGCCGGTACGCGATCGCGTTCGTCGCGTCGTCGGTGGCGCTGTTCGCCACGGGCGCCGTGCTCGCCTACTGGTCGCTGCCCAAGATCTTCGATTGGATGCTCGGCCAGGCCGGCGGCGCCGAGGTCCAGAACAAGGCCGACGACTACTTCCGCATCTTCGCGCTCATGATCGCCGCGTTCGGGGTGAGCTTCGAGCTGCCGCTCCTTCTGTTCGCGCTGCAGATCATCGGCGTGGTGTCGCCGGACACCCTGGCAGCGAAACGCCGCCACGCGATCGTGGGAATCGTTGCGTTCGTCGCCGTGATCACACCCGGCGGCGACCCCGTGAGCCTCATCGCGATGACGATTCCGCTGGTGGTCTTCTACGAGGCGTCGATCTGGCTCGCGCGTCTCGTGCTTCGCCGCCGACGGGCGTGATGGCGACCTTTCGGCTCGACCGGTTCCAGCTCGAGGCGATCGCCGCGCTCGACGCCGGTCGATCGGTGCTCGTTGCGGCGCCGACCGGCTCCGGCAAGACGGTGGTGGCCGACGCGGCGATCGACCTGGCGCTGCACGCGGGCGGCAAGGCGTTCTACACCACGCCGATCAAGGCGCTCTCGAACCAGAAGTTCCTCGATTTGAGCGCCCGCCTCGGCCGCGAGCGGGTCGGGCTGTTGACGGGCGACGCCACGGTCAACGGTGACGCCGACGTGGTCGTGATGACCACCGAGGTCTTGCGCAACATGATCTACGTCGACTCGCCGGCGCTGGATCGGCTGCACGTGGTCGTGCTGGACGAGGTCCACTACCTCCAGGATTCGTACCGGGGCCCGGTCTGGGAGGAGGTCATCATCGGCTTGCCGACGAGGGTCCGCCTGGTGTGCCTGTCGGCGACGGTGTCGAACGTCGACGAGGTCGGCGACTGGTTGACCGAGGTGCGAGGGCCGACCTCGACCGTGCTCGAACGCGAGCGCCCTGTGGAGCTCCGGCCGCTGTACATGGTGAGCGACCGCACGTCGGATCGCGACCATCTTCTGCCGATCCTCGTGGACGGTCGGCCGAATCCTGAGGCCTTTCGCTTCGACCGCGATCCCGTGCTGCGCGGCAGCGCCGGGCGCGGCCGTCCCGGACACCGCTTCGGCGTCCCCCGGCGGGTGGAGGTGGTGGAGCGTCTACTCGAGGAGGAAATGCTCCCCGCCATCTACTTCATCTTCAGCCGCGACGGATGTGACGATGCGGCGCGGTCGCTGCGGACGGCCGGCATGCGGCTGACCGATAGCACCGAGCGCGACCGCATTCGCTACCGCCTGGAGCACGCGGTCGAGTCGATGAGCCGCAGCGACTTCGCGGCCCTCGACCTTGACCGGTGGTTCGACGCCGCCGAGGCCGGCATCGCCTCTCATCACGCGGGGATGGTGCCTGCGTTGAAGGAGGCCGTCGAGCGGTGCTTCACCGACGGGCTGATCAAGGTGGTGTTCGCCACCGAGACCTTGGCGCTCGGGGTCAACATGCCGGCGCGTTCGGTCGTGATCGAGAAAGTGACGAAGTTCAACGGTGACACCCACGACCTGTTGACCCCCGCGCAGTTCACGCAGATGACCGGCCGGGCGGGCCGCAGGGGACTCGACGAGGTGGGCCACGCGATCGTGTGCTGGTCGCCGTATGTGGCGTTCGAGCAGGTAGCGGCGCTGACGGCGAGCCGCGACTTCGCGCTGACCTCCGCGTTTCGGCCGACGTACAACATGGCGGCGAACCTGGTGCTCCGCTCGACGCGTGAACAGGCCATTGCGGCGCTCGGACAGTCGTTTGCGCAGTTCCAGACCGATCGAAGGCTCGTCGCCGAGCGACGTCGCATCGTCGAGCGGCGGGCGCACCTCGCCACCTTGAAGGCGGCCGCCGCGTGCGACCGAGGCGACATCGCCGACTACGTCGCCGCCCTCGATCACGTCGACGCCGCCGAGCGTCGGTCGCGCCGCCGGTCGGGTCCGCGGCCCGAACGAGTGCAGCCGTCGCGACGGGTCGCCTCGTTCCGGCCGGGCGACGTGCTCGAGTTCGATGGTGGGGAGCATGCCGTCGTCGTCACCGTGTCGACCCGACGACGGGGGCGCATTCGACTGCGCCTGCTCTGGGCGGGTGGCCAGACCGAAGTGGTCGATGCCGACGCATTCGACGTGCCGCCGCGACGGGTGGATCGAGTCGACATGCCGACGCGAGGCACGCCGTCGAGCCCGAGCTGGCTGGCGGAGGTTGCCGCGTCGCTCGCCACCTATCTCGCCGGGCGCGCGAGCGATGGCGGCGCGGGGGAGGGGCCCGGTGACTCGCCCGGGCTCCGGCGGGCTCGTGCCGCCGTGGTCACTCACCCCGTCGCCCGGTGCCCGGATGCACAACACCACGTCGAAGCACATCGATCGTTCGCGCGGGCAGCGGGAGCGTTGGAGCGCGCAGAACGCGATCTGGGCTCGCGGGCGGGCTCGGTGGTCGCTCGATTCGAGGCCGTGCTGAGCGTGTTGGAGGCGCAGGGCATGCTGGAGGGATGGTCGCTCACTCCGGTCGGCCGACAGCTTGCCCGCATCTATCACGAGAGCGACCTGCTGGTGACTCTGGCGCTCGCCGATGGGCTGTTCGACGGCCTCGACGGACCGTCGATCGCTGCGCTCACGTCGGCCTTCGCCTTCGAAGAACGCCGCGTCAGCGGCGCGCGGCCAAGCGCTCCGAACCGGATGCTCGCCGAGCGCCTCGCCGCAGTCGACCGGCACTGGGAGCGTCTCGTTGGCCTGGAGGCCTCGCTGGGTCTGCCCACGACGCGACGGCCCGACCCCGGGTTCATGGCTCCGACGATGGCATGGGCATCGGGCCAGACGCTGGACGCGGTCCTTGCGGGCGAGATCTCGGGTGGCGACTTCGTTCGCACGACCCGGCTCGTGATCGATCTCCTCGGTCAGGTCGCGCGCGTCGCCGCCGACGACGGCACGCGCTCGGTCGCCTCGGCTGCGACGCGATCGTTGCGTCGCGGTGTCGTCGCGCTCGACGCGGTCGAGCGCCCGGCGCGGGGCGCGTCCGGCGCGGCGGCGCTGCCGCTGCCGGACACGGGCGCGGACCGGTCGTGACGATTCGCCCGGGCCAGGCATGGGGCGAGCCCGTGGAGCTCACCGGCGACGAGGCCGTGTTCGAGAGCGACGCCGATGTCGCGGTCGCGATGGCGGCGGCGGTCGAAGCGGCGGGCGCGGCCCAGCGCGACGGTGACGGCCGGACACGCGCCAGCGGGGACGACGGGCACGGCCGGCACGGCGCTTCGGCGGGCGAACCGGCGACGGGCCAAGTGCTCGGCGTCATCCGGGCGGGCGACCTCGCACGTACGCTCGCCGCGCCCGCCGCGATACCGCATCGCGTCCCGCTCGACCTGCTCGCCGTCGACGTGGACGGGCATCGAATGTACGCCGCCGCGCACGTCGTCATCCGCGGCCCGGCATGGTCGGGGGAATGCGTGGTGGTGATGAACGCAGCGTTCCTGGGCGCCTGGAACCTCGGGCCGCGAGCGCATCCCAACGACGGCCTCGCCGATATCACGGCCGGGTCGCTGTCGTTGCGCGAGCGGCTGCAGGCGCGGGTGCGCGCCCGTTCCGGCACGCACGTGCCGCACCCGCGCCTGGCGACCCGCAGAGCCCGCGGCGACGTGTGGGAGCTGCCGCGAGGCCGGTCGGTGTACGTGGACGGCCGCCGCGTCGCCCGGAGCGCCCGGCGCGTCGCCGTCGAGGTCATCCCCGACGCGGCCGTACTCGCGTTCTGAGCCCCGCTTCGGGGTCGCTCGCTTCGGGGTCACTCACCTCGGTCCCGCGGGCATCCCGCGGGCCCTTGTGCCAGTACCGTTGGACCATGTTCGCGTGGTTCCTCGACGAGTCGCCGGGTTCGTACCGATGGGGTGAGGTCGCCGATCCGCCCGTCGGGCCGACCGACGTGCGGGTCCGCGTGGTGGCGAGCGGCCTCAATCACATCGATCACTGGCTCACGCAAGGCCTGCCGCGCCCGAAGTCGTTTCCCCACGTCCCCGGCGCTGACGCCGCCGGCATCATCGACCGGGTCGGGAGCGACGTGGATGGCTGGTCGGTCGGCGACGAGGTGGTCGTGAATTGCGCCATCACGACGGCCGCCGCTATCGACGAGCTCGGTGTCGACTCGGTCCTCGCCCGAGGACTCCAGCTGCTCGGAGAGCACCGCTGGGGTGGGCACGGGGAGTTCGTGGTGGTCCCGGCCTGGAACCTCGTCGCCAAACCGGCGGGCCGGTCGTGGGAGGAGTGTGCGTCGTACCCGGTGGCCGCGGGCACTGCATGGCGCATGCTCCGACGAGGCCGGTTCCGGCCGGGGGAGCGCGTGCTGATCACCGGGATCGGCGGCGGTGTCTCGGCCGCAGCCCTGGCGATTGTGCGCCACCTGGGTGGCGAGGTCGTCGCCACGTCGCGCGACCCCGACAAGTGCGCCCGTGCCATCGAACTCGGCGCATCGGCGGCGCTCCCCTCCGCCGGTCCCTACGACGTCGAGGTCGACCTGGTGATCGACTCGATCGGTCCGGCGATCTGGGACCCGGCGATCGCCGCGCTGCGGCCCGGCGGACGATTCGTCACGTGCGGCGGCACCTCCGGTCGATCGATCGAGGTCAACCTGCCGAAGCTGTTCTTCAAGCAACACGAGCTGATCGGTTCGACGCTCGCATCGCAGGAGGAGTTCGCGACGGTCACCGGGTGGGTCCGCGACGGACTCGACATCGTGATCGACGACGTCGTCGACCTGGCCGACTACCCCCGGGCCGTGGAGCGGGTGCGGCGTGGACAGCAGTTCGGCAAGCTCGTCGTTCGCCACGAGTCGTGAGCGAGCCGTGAACAAGGAGCATCGCAGATGAGCGCCGACACGATCGACGACCACAAGGCCCGTTCCGACGCCGAAATCGAGGCGCACCGCGACGAGCTGCTGTCGCTCTCGCACGACATCTGGAGCCACCCCGAGCTGTGTTACGCCGAGGCGCACGCACACGACGTGCTGACCGGCGCTCTCGACCGCCATGGCTTCCGGGTGGAGCGCGGCGCGTTCGGGCTCGAGACGGCGTTCGCTGCCGAGCTGGAGACGCCACGTGCGAATGGCCCGCGGGTGGCCCTCATCTGTGAGTACGACGCACTGCCGGGTTTGGGTCACGCCTGCGGTCACAACATCATCGCGTCGAGCGGGCTCGGCGCCGCGCTGGGGGCGGCAGCCGTCGCGTCGGCGCTCGACGGTCGTCTCGTGGTCTTCGGCACGCCGGCGGAGGAGGGCGGCGGCGGCAAGGCCCTGATGATTCGCGAGGGGATGCTCGACGGCGTTGACGTGGCGATGATGGTGCATCCCGCCGATGCCGACCTCGACGCCTTCTGGGCGATCGCTATCCATGAACTGCACGTGGAGTACTCGGGCATCGCGGCGCATGCGGCGGCCGCGCCCCACAAGGGTCGCAACGCGCTCGACGCCGCGGTGTTGGGCTACATGGCGGTCGCAGCGCTTCGCCAACACATCGCTCCGCACGAACGAATCCACGGCGTGTTCACCGACGGCGGCGACAAGCCCAACATCGTTCCCCACCACAGCGCGATGCAGTGGTACGTGCGGTCCGGGACCCGGTCCACCCTCGCGGAGCTGGAGCCGCGCGTGCTCGCGGCGCTTCGGTCGGGCGCGATCGCGACCGGCTGCGAGATGTCTCATCGCTGGATCGACCCCGCGTACGACGATCTGGTCACGAACCAGCATCTCGATGGGTTGTACGCCAAGAACGCGGCTCGGGTAGGGCGGACCGTTCGGTCACGCGACGCCGCGCCGGAGTTTCTCGGCTCGACCGACATGGGCAACGTGAGCCAGGTCGTGCCGTCGATCCATCCGATGATCGCCGCGGCACCGTCGGGCACCTCGATCCACACCGAGGCCTTCGCCGCGGCCGCGGTCTCCGACCTCGGTGATCTCGCAGTGATCGACGGGGCCCGAACGCTCGCCGCGACAGCGATCGATCTGTGGGCGCGCCCCGAGTTGGTCGCCGAGGCGAAGACCGAGCTGCGTCGGCGCCTCGGCCACGACTCCTGACACGAGATCCGGGCCGACCTCCGCGGGCGTGATCGGTGGTATCGGTCCGCCGACATCGGCGGCCGAGCACGTAGTCTCGCTGTTCGTGACACCGAGCGCGACGCCCTATGTGACCGAGGAGTTCACACCGGAAGAACGGTCGGTTCTCGAGCGGTACGTCACGAATCTGGACGGCCCGGTGTTCGCGCTGGTGAACCTGCCGGAGGTCGTGAAGGGCGCACTGTTCGCCCGCTACTCGCGGTCGCCCAAGTCGCTGCGGCGCCTTTTGCTCGATGAATTCGTCGAGAACCTCGACGCCGGCGGCCAGCGCGGTGCCTCGGTGGGATTGGAACGGGCAGAGGCGCTCTATCAGCGCGTGTTCGTGGAGTACGGCGACGACTCGGTGGCGCAGCTCGGTGGAGTGCACCTCGCCTGCGAGCAGGCATCGAACGTGCTGACCAAGCTCCTGGAATGGGGCCGGCTCATGTCGTACCTCGAGCAGTCGACCCGCTACATCTCCTACGCCGAACGCCTCGGCGGGCGGTACCGGTACCTGCGCGACCCCGAGGTGCTCGCATCGCCGCTCGGCGCTCGGTACGTCGGCGACATGGACCGGATCTTCGATACGTACGCGGGCCTGGTCCCGGTGATGACGGAGCACTTCAAGGCGGCGATCCCGCAGTCGCCGGGCGATTCCGATTTCGTGTACCGCCAGGCGATCAAGGCGAAGGCGCTGGACTCGGTGCGCGGCCTGTTGCCCGCGGCTGCGCTCTCGAACGTCGGCATCTACGGCTCCGGCCAGGGGTACGAGGCGCTGCTCCTGCGCCTGCGTGCGTCGGGTCTGCCCGAGGCGCGCACCTATTCGCATCTGATGCTGACCGAGCTCCGCAAGGTGATCCCGTCGTTCCTCAGCCGTGTCGACGTCGAGGATCGCGGGGTTCGGTGGAGCCGCTACCTGGCCGACAACCGCGAGACGATGGAGCGGTTGGGCGCCGAGCTCTTCCCGACTGCCGGGCGAACCGGCGCCGGTCCCGGGGCCGCCGACGGCACGTCGGTCACCCTCGTCGATTTCGATCCCGACGGCGAGATCAAGACCGTCGCCGCCATGCTGTACCCGTACTGCCACGAGCCCGAGGAGGTGGTTGAGGATCGTGTGCGGCTCATGTCGGTCGACGAGCGGCTCTCGGTGATCCGTGCCTACGTCGGCGACCGTGTGAACCGTCGCCACAAACCGGGACGGGCGCTGGAGCGAACCGGGTACCGGTTCGACGTCGTGAGCGACTACGGCGCGTTCCGCGACCTGCAACGGCATCGCCTGATGACCATCGAATGGCAGCGGTTGACCCCGGCCCACGGGTTCACTCGTCCCGAGGCCGTGGACGTCGCCGGGATGGCCGAGCATTTCGACGCCGTGATGGACCGATCGGCGGCGCTGTTCGATGCCATGTCGAACGACTTCCCCGAGCAGGCGGCCTACGCGGTGTCGCTGGCCTTTCATCTGCGCTACACCATGCAGTTCAACACCCGCGAGGCGATGCACCTCCTGGAGCTGCGGTCGTCCCCGCAGGGTCATCCGGCGTACCGAAGGATCGCACAGGAGATGCACACGCAGTTGTCCGAGGTGGCGGGGCACCGGGCATTGGCGGCAGCGATGACCTTCGTCGACCACAGCGATGAGGCGGATCTGGAGCGTCTCGACTCGGAGCGGCGGGCCGAGCAGCGCCGACCACGCACCTGACCCTCGTCGACCCGGCAAGGGACCCCAAGCACGTCCGGCGCTCCGCGTTCGACTGCGGCCCGGATCGCATTTGGCGCATTCGGCGCGGCGGCTGTGTCTATGATCTCGGCCGCAACAGGGCGATCCGGTGGGCAAGGTAGGGATTCGTGGACGACGACATGCTGGACGAAGACCTCGAAACCGGGGACGCAGCCGACCCCGAACTCGAGGACGAGATCGAGGGTGCGGAGGAGTTCGAAGACGAACTCGAGGACGAGGATCCCGAGGAGATCGTCGACGAACCCGAGGCCGACGACGCCGAGGACAGCGAAGACGAGGCGGCGGTGCCGGCTCGTCGGGCGAGAGCCGGCGGCGAGGACGACGAAGACGACGAGGACGACCTCAACCCCGACGACGTCGAGGCCGACCTCGACACGATCCTGAAGGATCGCATCGCATCGGGCGACGATCTCGACGACGAGGACGAAGAGGTCGACGACCGTTCCGACGGTGAGGTGGTCGAGGGCGTCACGGCGAAGCGCGAGGGCGAGTTCACCTGCACCGCGTGCTTCATGATCGTCCATCCGCGCCAGTTCGGTCGGCGCGACCGTCTGACCTGCCCGGTCGGCGACGACGACTGCCCGGCGATCGCGGTCGTTCGCGCCAGCGAGAGCTGACGAACCCGGCGGCCGATCCGGCCCAAGGGCACCTCGAGCACAGCCGGGTGGACTGGTTCGACACCGTTCCGCGGGCCATGATGCAGCGGTGAACGATCGACATCCTGACTCCGAACAGACTCCCGAAAGCCCGCTCGAGTTCCTGCTCCGCGCCCCGGTCGAGGTTGGCGCAGAGCTGAGCCGCCTGGTGCCTCGCCTGGTCGAGCGGACGGTCTCGCAGGTCGGGTTCCTTGCGGCCCTCGCCGATCGGCTCGGATGCACCGTCTCCGAGCGTCTCTCTGCGGATCAACCGCTGGCCGACGTGCTCCCGATGCCGCGTCCGGGCGCCCGGGTGGTTTCGGCCGTGGATGTCGAGCCGCCGGCGCCCGGCGACGCGCCCGGCGAGGGTGCTGCGACCGCGAAGAAGGCGCCCGCCACCGCGAAAAAGGCGCCCGCCACCGCGAAGAAAGCGCCCG